>ENA-UOOI01000060-UOOI01000060.1-fermentation-metagenome-genome-assembly--contig:-NODE-60-length-132286-cov-7.231330_pt1 | contig 132286 bp, 138 predicted proteins | sample MGYA00245779_ERZ724027 | MGnify/ENA primary metagenome ERZ724027 (study PRJEB28704, sample SAMN03018318) | fermentation metagenome | biome: anthropogenic terrestrial biome; feature: soil...
TTTGCAGGAATTGTTTTGGTGCCCCTGCTTAGTCACCTTCTAGCCGAATTTTTGGCGATTTTATCTGAAAGGCTATAGCAAGACACAGCTTTACATATTATTTTACAAATCTCCGGCAGGTATGCGAAAAAGTGAAATGATGTGTGAATGTCCTCTTATATGATCATTATAATGCTATTCTGGAAAAATTTCCATAGGTGATATTGCAATATTCCCAAGATTTTTGCAGAACTTGCCGCAGTACAAGAAAGTTGTGTGTAAGGCGTTCACAATATATACGCGGTATGAAGGAGCAGGAGTGATGATAACAAAAAAGCGTCTGAGTTTCACTGAGAAACACAGGCGCTCAGGATGCATCCTGTGATGTTTAGGCATATTTTTTGCCAGTCACAAAGATAGGAATAAACATACTTAGAACCGAGCCGAGAGTAAATATTAACTCACCTTTCTCCCAGAGGGTCGGAGAGATCCGGGAAATTGCCAAATACAGCAGCGGAAACAGAGTAAAAATGCTCATTACCGATAGGTGCGCCGCATAAACAATATGTTTCCAATTGCTGTTGTTAAAATGGATTCCGGGAATATTCATTCTGAAAAATCCGTCACTATAAAAACGGATGTCATTCTCATCATAATAGATGGGCAGCGTTTCCTTTAAAAAGAATGTAAGATATATGCCGAAGATCAGCATGAGCAATTCAACGGTCAATAAATTCTCGGAAAAATCATTGACCGTATATCCTAATGAATGCATCAATAGCAATTCTAAGCCGACAATAAAAACACACGAAAAGAAGATCATTATACAGCTCTGCCTATTTTTGCTCTGTTGTTCTTTTTCCTCCGCCGATAAACGGATCGTCCGGTTCATGAGGGATTCTACTTCTGGCACGCTCAATTCCCTGTCCTCTTCGATCCTTTTTCCGCTCAATAACTCCGTCGCCGTCACCCCAAGGATTTGGGACAGCGGCATGAGCAGCGCTATGTCGGGCATACTCAGCCCACGTTCCCACTTGCTGACGGCCTTATCCGAGATGTAAAGCTTTTGCGCAAGCTCTCTTTGGGTCCATCCCTTTTCCTTCCTTAACTGCAATAGGAATTTCCCGAACTCATTGTTATCGTTTTTCTCCATGGTCTCATGCCTCCTTCCCTTCCCTTAGGATAACGCAACAACGCCGTATAAGGCAATCGACTAACGGTAGAATTAATATAAATTCCACATAAACCGGCGGTATACTGTATGAATTAGCCACATGTTAGGCTTTATTTTGATAAAAAGATTATACTATAAATCCAGGGATGTTTGTATAGTGAAATAAGAGATATGACAACAAAAGATTCAGCTGAGTCCTATCCCAGATTGAAGGAAATATTTGCTGAATGCGGAGTCTCTTTTGTAATACTTCCGCATCTTAAAAATTCCGGAATTAATGGTGCAGTAAAATGGGTCAATAAGAATAAAGTAATATTAGCTATGAACGACAGGATGAAATATGCTGATATATTTTGGCTCTCTTTATTTCATGAGATATGTCATGTTCTTCAACAGAAAATTAAAATTGTGATAATATCCAGCGATTCTAAAGGACTTATTAGCGAATTAGATGATAAGCTTGAAAAAGAGGCGGATAAATTCGCATCGGAGACTTTAATACCCTCGGTTGAATATAATAAGTTTATCAATAATAGCGATTTTAGCAAAGAAAGTATTATTAGGTTTGCTAAGAAGCAAAATATTCATCCAGGCATTGTATTAGGAAGATTGCAGAAAGACGGCCGGGTAAATTATGATCACTTTAACGATTTGAAAACAAAATATGAAATTAGCATAGCCTAAGATAGAAGAAGTTCCAAGGAAGATGTGGAAATAATCAGGAGTATGATTAAGAGTAAAAAAGCAGATAGGCGCTATATATCCTATCTGCTGCTTTTCTGTTAAAAGTGGTGCGCCTAACAGGAGTCGAACCTGCGGCCTTCTGATCCGGAGTCAGACGCTCTATCCACTGAGCTACAGGCGCACGCATTACATGGTTATACTATCACAAAAGAAGGCTATGTTCAAGATATATCTTAACAGTAAACAGGTGTGGGATAATATCCCGGCCCGGCCTTATAGCTTTCCGTGCTGCTTGAGCAGTTGGATCAGGCCGCGGTCACGGAAGGCTGCGATCTCGTCATTGTTATGACCATGCAGGTCGTCGCGGTTTGCCAGTACCTTGTCCATCTCTTCCTGACAGTGTTCGAAGTAGGGATATGTCTCCTCTGGGTAAACGGTCCAGTTGGCCAGCGTTGCCATTGTATTGGAGCCGGAATCACCCATACCGCCCAGTAGTACGCCGATCAGGCCGTGTTCGCCGCCCGCAAGCTGAAGTACCGTGTTGGGTCCCAGCAGGGCATAGCGCATGCCCGGGCCATAGCAGAATGCGGTTTCAATGTCCTCCATGGTACAGACGCCGTCGGTCACCATATGCACGCATTCGCGGTACAACGTGGTCATCAAACGGGTGCCGATATATCCGGGGCAGCTCTTTTTTAATACGACGGGTTCCTTGCGTATACTCTTATAAAAGTCGTACACGGCATGTACGTATTTTGGATCGGTTTTTTCACAGGGTATCATCTCAATAAGCGGCAGGAGGTAGACCGGGTGATAGGGATGACCGGCTACGACCCTTTCGGGATGAGCTGCATCAGCCACTATTTCGCCTAAATCAAGGGCAGAAGTGGAGCTGCAGATCGCCGCATCGGGACGGCATACCGATTCTATATCGGCCAGCACCGAGCGCTTCAGGTCCAGATTCTCCGGTACGCTTTCCTGGATAAAATCCGCATCGGCCAGCGCTTCGGTCTTATCCGTTGTAAAACGGACCTTATTCAGCCGCTTTTCAGCTTCCTCCTGACTAAAGATGCCCTCATTCACAAAGAGGCTTAGATTATTCAGCGTATTCTTGCGGCATTTTTCAAGGATGTCATCCTTGATATCATATACCGTCACTTCAAAGCCATCGCACACTAAGAGCTGAGTGAGCCATCCCGTGCCGATCAAGCCGCTGCCATATAATGTGATCTTCTTAAATTCCATAACGTGTCGCGCTCCTTAGTTATAGTTTTATTGTTTGTCCGCCGCTTGTATTTTTACCGGAAGGCCGGCACAATACTTTCGTATGATGACCGGATGATCCGGGAATCAATACGGCGGTCAAATAGGATCATTGACAGAGAAGGTATGCATAAGCGTTTTCCCTTATTGCAAATTACCTTCCCTTGCGCCGATTCATTAAACAAACAATATGAAACTGATGATCTCTTTGGAACTTGCCACGTTATGGCATCAATATCTGCGATGCCATGTTCGTCAGAGTTATTCATTCAATTTACACCAATGAATCATATCACATGACTTAGCAAATGTCAAGACAATTTAGTCAAAATTCAAGCAATTGCATAAAGATTCAAATTTTATCCTAAAGTTAATTCCTCTTATTGGTGATCAAATAGACTATAAACAGAACTACACCGCCAAATAAAGGCAGGTAAAACGCCGGGACAGTCCCTATCATACTGCCTGATAAAATATAGCCGACGGGCGCAAAAATTTTAATTATGCTTAAACTGATGCTCAGAGAGCGTCCCCGGATGTTTTCGGGGACCTTGGTCTGCAAATTATTTATGAACGGGATGTCTATCAAAGAAACGATAACGCCATAGCAAGCCATAAAAACCGCATAATAGGCTACCACCGTATAAGGTGCGGGATGAATGACGGCAGCTGGAAATATTCCGAATAAAAACAGACAGAAAGATAAAAACGATCCCACGGCAGTCATCAGTCTATGGTACGGCAGAATATCGGCGATCCTTTTTATAAGTAAGGCTCCCATTATCATTCCTACCGGCATGAAGCATTGAACGATCCCATAGGCCTTTGAGGATAAGTGGAATATATTATTCAAGATATACGGGACGGGGACTGCATAACAGAGTGAGGTAAAAAAGTTGATGACCAGGAAATTCAGCGAGGATCTTTTTATCCAATCAGTCTCCTCTATATAGTGGATTCCTTCTGCCAAGTCCTGCCGCAGGTGTAATTTCAAGGTTTGCGGCACAGGGGTATAATAAAGGCGGAAATCGATCAGACATTCTGTTATAGTCGAAAGTATAAACGCGATCCCGTTCAGAAGGATAAAGAGGCGCATATCGACCGCGGCATACAGAATGCCTCCTAAACCCGGACCGATGATCGCCGCAGCCGAGTCGATGATTTTTTCGATCGAATTTAATGATATGATACGGCGTTTCGATACGATGTTGGGCACGGCGGAACCTATGCAGGTGCTGTATAATGCCTGGGAAATGGAAAGCAGCAGAGTTGCCGCATAAATATCGCTGAGGGAGAGCCCGTCCCTGCTGAAAGCAAACACCGTGATAAAAAGGGCTGCGTTAAAAGTATCCGTTAAGACCACCATGATCTTTTTATTGAATCTGTCTGCGATAACACCGGCCAGGGGGCCGATCAGGACTGTCGGCAGGATCTGAAGCGAAAGCGTGAGGGCAAACGAAAGACCGGAACCCGTCATTTTCAATACATACAATCCCACCGCAAAGGTGTAGACGGAAGACATGAGGGCGGATATGGCATGACCGGAGAGATACATTATAAAATTATATAGTTCCCTTTGGTGGATCTTTGTGTGTCTCACAATGACACCTCCTTGTTACAGTGCCATTGTAAGCCGTGGCGTTATCACAACGTCAAGCATGTGGGCAAGCGAATTTACCGTGAAAAAATAAAAAAGGCGGGGTCAGCCCGACCTTTTTCCGATGAAACTGTAGGTCATTACTTTTTCATCCTGCCTGAAATAGTCTTCATAGATCCCTCCCTTTGTGACCGCATCCGATATATGATCGGCCTGCTTGATGAATCCCCGTTCTTCGATCCGCTTCTTTATTGCGCCGATGCGGAAATTTGGCCGGCAGTCGGTGGGGATCATACTATCCTGGCTGAAATTCTTAAATATGATATACGAACTCAGCAGAGCCGCGTCCGCTTTGTAATATCGTTCCGTCAAGTCCAATAAAAACTCACTGTGTTCAAAGCTGTAATTACTGGTTCCTAAATCATCACAGATAATATCTATGGAATGGGGCAACAGCGGCATTCGGGTAAAATCACAGCAGATGAAGACGATGTTTTTTCTGCCGTCGGATTTTTCCAGGATATCCTTCAAAAAATACAGTCTTCCGGGGTCATAGTCAACGGCTATATAGACGGTGTCTTCCGGCAGTTCGTCATAGATCCGTCTTAAAAAGAAACCGCTTCCGCTTCCCAATTCCAAAACGATTTTTCCCGAGAGCTCTGAGAAATTGATATTCTGGACTTCCCATTCCAATGTTTTATAGACGTGGTCCAGATACTCCGCATCCGTATGCCGTATATAGGATAAAACATCCGGGAGTTGATCATTGCTGTAATGTCCGGCTTCGACGAAGAGGATGCCGTCCTTGATCGTATATTCGGTTCCGCATTTACATTTGAGTTTGCCTGACGTGACCATGTTTTCCTCTACTGCAGCTTCATTGAGAACAAGGGGGCCGCCGCAGATATCGCAGCGGAAATACTGCAGACAGGCCAGGCCTATGCCCATTTTGAGCTGCTTATTCTCGCTTTTAGTGTCCAACCGCTGAAGCTCTTGCTCCAAGCGCATTTTTTCTCCGCTCAGTCTTTTGATTTCTGCTTTTGTACTCTCATATTTTTCCGTGAACATGTTTTTATAATATTTATCCTGCTCATAAGACGTCATCTTTCCAAGCCGCTTAATGATAAAAATATTTTTGATCTCCAATAGGGTGAAGCCGAGAGATTTGAAAAAAATGATTTCATCGAAGTCGCTCTGGCATTGTAAATCAAATTCAAATTGACTGGACGGCCTCTGCGGGATTATCAGCCCCAGGTCTATATAATGCCGGACCGTATCAATGCCGACCTGATTTTTCTTCGCAAACGCTCCGATCTTCATAATTTCACCTTCTATTGAACTATTTCTGCTCTTACATGTAATTCTGCAGTATTTCGGTTTTTTTATGATTGGGCTTTAAACGGTGCCGCTTTGTTTTGCCGCGAGATAATCTTTTCTAAGCAGGGCATACCATGCGGCGTCGCATATTCCCCGATTGTTCTCATCCGATTCCTTAAAGGTCCCCTCGTATTTAAGCCCGCATTTTTCCATGACCTTGCCGGAATAGATATTTCTCGGGTCATGCCTGGAGTCGATGCGGTCCACCTTCACCTCGTCCATAAGGTAACTTATTACGGCGCTAAAGGCCTCGGACGTTATCCCCTTGTTCCACCACGGTTTGCCTATGCAGTAGCCGACATGTACGCACCCGGCGGGCTCATCCTGACGGACCACTGAGATCGAACCGATGGCCCGGCCTATTTCCTTCAACTCGATTGCCCAGTCATATGTATTCGGCTGGGGATAAGATTCCAACAGCGACATGATATAGGCTTTTGTGACTTCAATGTTTTTGTGCGGCGGCCAGGTGAGGTATTTTGTGACTTCATCGTCGCCCGCCCAGTTTCTAAACACATCCTCCGCGTCGCCGATCGTAAACCGGCGCAGTATAAGCCGCTTCGTTTCAAGGGTCCTTGTTCCCGAATGTTCCATTGCAATGCACCTCGCCGCGTTCATGATTTTATTAAGTATATCATATGAAAAAGAAACAAGTAAAGGCACAAAAATATCATTGCCAAAGTACATCATAGAAATGGACTGTACCGCCGCACTATGGTAGAATACAACCAAGGTAATACTGGGGGTGAGTCTTTTGATGCGCCGCATGTTGATCATCATGGATGATTCTCCTTCGTACAGGATCTGATGCAGGGGCGAATTGTGCGAAGGACGGGATGAATATCGCCCGCATTGGATTTTGTACTTATAGACGATTTTAAAATTTCTATAGGGAGAATTCCAATGAAGAACAATAATTTTCGTACGTTTGTTTTATTCTGGGCAACGCAGTCCGTTTCACAGATGGGCAGCGCCATGTCCAGCTATGCCCTGACGATATGGGCATATTCCATGACGCATGCCGCGATGTCGGTCTCGCTGCTTACTTTTTGTTACTATGTTCCATATATAGTGATAAGCCTTTTTTTCGGTCCGGTGATCGACAGGCACGGTAAAAAACAGGTCATGCTCCTCTCGGATTCCACAGCGGCGGTATGTACGCTGTTCGCCTTTTTCCTGTGGCGGTCCGGCGGGCTGCAGCTGCGGCATATATATATCATCAATATGGTCATAGGCATGATGAACGCATTTCAGGCTCCCGCCGAATCGGTAACGATCGGTTTATTGGTGCCTGATGACAAGCAGGCGGCGGTCAGCGGAATGGACTCGTTTGCAGGGAATCTGGTCACTACTGTTTCACCCATTCTTGCGGTGGCGCTCTATGAGGCCGCCGGCCTGGGCATGGTATTTTTGACGGACTTTGTGACCTTTTTATTCGCGTCATCGGTCTTATTGCTGTATATCCGCATACCGGAGCCGGTGTGCGAACATGGGCAAAGCGCGGAGGTTGCACCTTTTGCCGGCATAGGGGAGGGATTTCGATTTCTGCGGCGGCATGACGTCCTCTTATACCTCATTGCCACGATGGCCGTAATGAACTTTTTCTCGCGCCTGACCTATGAAAATGTCCTGCCTCCCATGCTGTTGGCTAGGAGCAACGGCGATGCCGGAGCGCTCGGCATCGTCAGCATGGTATTGGGACTTGGGGGTATTGCGGGCGGATTGGCGGTAATTTTTGATAAAAGAGCGCGCGACCCGATAAAAATGGTGTATTGGAGCGCGGCGGTCTCCTTTCTTTGCGGCGACCTGCCGATGGGCATCGGGCGGAACGTATTTGCTTGGTGCGCCGCCGGTCTAGCTGCCAGCATACCCATCCCATTTATAACGGCGGGACAGCGCGTACTGCTGTACCGCGACGTTCCTGCGGAATTACAGGGCCGTGTTTTCTCGGTGCGCAATGCGGTCCAGTTCGGCACGATCCCCATCGGTATTCTTGCCGGCGGATTTTTGGCCGATCATGTGTTTGAACCGCTGATGCGGTCGGATACGCCGGCGGTGCGTATGCTGCAATTTATAGTGGGCGCAGGCGACGGCAGCGGCATGGCGGTCATGTTCCTCTGCACGGGTACGCTTGGCTCCGCATTTTGCATTTTGTCATACCGGAGATTAAAGAGATCTAAGTCCGACGGGTCAAGCATGACGTAGAAAACCGAACCCACGGCCTCCTGGTTCGTAGTCAGTCCTGCCTGCACAAAGACCGTCTGCCATGAATAATTGGTTTCTTATGAGAATAGATTATCATGGGGTGTTAACATGGATATTCTATCTATCACATTGACGGGACTTTTCGTAGGCGTCATCGGAACGGGGCTGGGCGGACTGCTGGCGGTCTTCTATAAGCATCCGTCCAAGATATTTTTGAGTATGGCAATAGCGATTTCCGGCGGCCTTATGCTGTCCATCGTGTGCTTTGATCTTTTGCCGGAGGCTTTTGATATATCGGGGCTCTATTATAGCTTGCTAGGGGTCGTCATTGGTGTTATCATTGTTATGATAATGGAACAGGTAATGCCGCAGCAAAGCGGCGGGCAGGATACGCAGTATTTAAAGACGGGCCTGCTTATGGGAGCCGCCATAGCCATCCACAATCTGCCCGAGGGCCTGGCCATAGGCGCTTCCTTTATGGCTTCTCAGAACGTCGGTTTGGGTATGGCCCTGGTGATAGGGCTGCATGACTTTCCCGAGGGCCTTTCCATGGCCGCGCCGCTCATGGCGGGAGGCATGAGGGGGCTCGACGTGCTGTACTACACGATACTCTCGGGGATACCCACAGGGGTGGGCGCATTCATAGGTGCCTATATGGGCGAGATCTCGCCTCGCCTTATTGCTCTCAGCATGGGCATAGCGGCGGGATGCATGCTTTACATGACCTGCGGCGAGATGTTTCCCATGGCAAACGACCTTCACAAGGGAAGGGTGACGACGGTCGGGATACTCATTGGAATAATTGCGGGAATAATAATTACGGAGATGCTTTAGATGACCGAGATCTACAGGATAGATGAGGATAGAATAGACGACCGGCTGCTCTCGCGGGCAGCGTCGGTTTTACGGGAAGGGGGCACCGTCATATTTCCGACGGAGACCGTCTACGGCCTGGGCGCCAATGCGTTGGACGGAGCCGCTGTAAAGAAGATATTCGCGGCTAAGGGACGGCCCAGCGACAACCCGCTGATCGCCCATGTGGCGAACTATGACGGGGTACCTCCGCTGGTATCGGAGATAAACGATGCGGCGAGGGCGCTCATAAAGGCGTTCATGCCCGGCCCGATAACCATAATCATGAAAAGGTCTGCTGCGGTGCCCGACGAGGTCACCGCGGGGCTGGATACGGTGGGTATAAGGATGCCCTCCCACAGGATAGCGTCGCGGCTCATAGAGCTCGCCGGCGTTCCTGTGGCCGCGCCCAGCGCCAACATATCGGGCAAACCCAGCCCCACCCGTCCGGAGCACGTCATTCACGACATGGACGGCAGGGTGGACGTGATAATAGCGGATGGTGAGTGCGGCGTGGGAGTGGAGTCCACGGTGGTCGACGTCACGGGAAGTGCCCCGACGGTGTTGCGGCCGGGCGGCATTACATTGGAAGACCTAAGGTCGGTCCTGGGGAAGGTAGAGATAGACCCGGCCGTATTGGAAAAGCCGCGCGAGGGCCTTGTTGCCAGAGCGCCGGGTATGAAATACAAACACTATTCACCCGAGGCGGAGGTATTCATAGTGACGGGCCCCGAGGATGCAGTGGCCGGGGAGATAAACCGGCGGGCAAAGGAGGATGCGGCTGCCGGGAAGAAGGCGGCCGTGCTGGCAAGCTATGAAACGCAGGGATTATATGATATAATGATAATACCTTTGGGTTCGAAAGAGGACAAGCTCTCCATATCCGAAAACCTCTTTGCCGCCCTGAGAAAGCTGGACGATATGGGCATAGACAGGGCCTATGCGGAGGCGGTGGACGAAGAGGGGCTGGGCCTGGCCATCATGAACCGCTTGAAGAAAGCTGCGGGCTATAAAATAATAAGGGTGAGCGAAAGATGAGGGTGCTCTTTGTCTGTACGGGCAATACCTGCCGCAGTCCGATGGCTGCGGGCATACTGCGAAAGCTTCTGGATGGCCGCGGCATAAGTGACGTCGAGGCGGACTCGTGCGGCTTTGCAGGAGACGGCATGCCGGTGACCACATATGCAGCGGAGGTCGCAGGGGAAAACGGCATCGATATAAGGGACCATAGGTCGAAGATGATAAACGGAAGTCTGGTGGAATCCGCCGGTCTCATACTCGCCATGTCCCGGCGCCACAAGGACGAGATAATCAGATATTTTCCGCAGGCGGAGGGTAAGACGTTTACCCTTGCAGAGTTTGCCGGTGAAAGAGGAGATGTGGAGGACCCGATGGGCATGGGCAGGGACGTATATGTGAGGACCTTCGGCAGACTGCACCGGCTCATCGGAAAGAGCACAGATAAGATAATAGATTACAGATGATAGATGATAGAGTATAGATGATAGAGTATAGATGATAGAGTATAGATGATAGAGGACAGGCGGCAGGATATGGGCAGAGTCCAATTGTTACAATTTAGTTAATTTTTCCGGAAACCTATGGAAAAACATGCACGATTATTCTACAATATAAAGGAGAATTTACAGTGAAACTGGTTATAGGAAGCGACCACGGCGGTTTTACTCTTAAGGAGAGCATAAGGAAACATCTCGCGGAGAGAAGCCTCGAGGCGGAGGACTACGGTACGTTCTCCGAGGATTCGGTGGATTATCCCGATTATGCGCTCAAGGTGGCTCTTGCCGTGGCAAAGGGTCAGTTCGACGGAGGGATACTGTGCTGCGGCACGGGAATAGGAGTCAGCATTGCCGCTAATAAGGTGAAAGGCATAAGGGCGGCTCATGTGACGGACTGCTTTTCCGCCAAGTATGCCAAGGAACACAATGATGCCAATATCATATGTTTAGGCGGAAGGATCACGGGGCCCGGCCTGGCCGATATGATAGTGGACCAGTGGCTGGACTCCGAGTTTCTGGGAGGCAGACACGCGAGGAGGATAGAGAAGATAGCCGAGATCGAAAGAAAATACCTGCATGGGGAGGAATGCTGATGTACGATTACTGTAAAAATGTTCATGTGGTGGATCATCCACTGATACAGCATAAGCTGGCGCTTATCAGAGATATAAATACCGGTTCCAAGGATTTCAGGGATCTCCTGGAGGAAGTGGCAATGCTCATGGCCTATGAGGTCACCAGAAACCTGACGATCGAAGATGCCGAGGTACAGACGCCGGTCGGCAAGGCCAAGTGCAAGGTGATGAGCGGTAAGAAACTGGGTATCGTGCCCATACTGAGGGCCGGCCTGGGGATGGTCAACGGAATACTGGAGCTGGTCCCCACGGCAAAAGTGGGACATATAGGGCTGTACAGGGACCCGGATACATTGGAGCCGGTGGAATACTACTGTAAGCTCCCCACCGATATAGGCGACAGGGATCTCATAGTTTTGGACCCCATGCTGGCTACGGGCGGCACAGCCTCGGCGGCCATAGGGTTTTTGAAGGACAGAGGGGCTACCAGCATCATGCTGATGAATCTGATAGCGGCTCCCGAGGGTATAGCCAGGGTGACAAAGGACCATGGAGATGTGGAAATATATGTGGCGGCCGTGGATGAGAGACTCAATGAGCATGGCTATATAGTGCCCGGCCTGGGGGATGCCGGAGACAGGCTCTTCGGCACCAAGTGAGGCGCCGCCATGCGTCCTTCATGGGATGACTACTTCATGGAGATACTGGATATAGTGAAGACCCGGTCCACCTGCATAAGACGGCAGGTAGGAGCCCTCATAGTAAAGGACAACAGGATACTTACCACCGGGTACAACGGTGCGCCCACCGGTATGGCCCACTGCGGAGAAGCGGGATGCATGAGGGAAAAGCTGGGCATACCCTCCGGTGAGCGGCAGGAGCTGTGCAGGGGGCTTCACGCAGAGCAGAATGCGATAATACAGGCCGGTCTGTATGGGGTGAGTATAAGGGGATCTACCCTTTATTGCACACATAAACCATGTATTACCTGTACCAAGATGATCATAAATGCTGGTATAATAAGAGTTGTTTACAAGGAAGACTACCCCGATGAATTTTCGGATGAACTCTTTAAGCAATCAGGGATAAAGGTGGATGTTTATTAGCAAATGAGGTGGATATATATGAGGTACCTTTTGTTATTGATGGTCTCCTTTTTAATCGCATATGCGGTCACGCCCGCGGCAAAGAAACTTGCCGTAAAACTCGGCGCTATCGATATGCCGGGTGAGAGCAGGAGAATACATTCCAGGCCCACGCCAAGGATGGGAGGATTGGCCATATACATTGCTTTTACCGTATCGGCCCTTATATTCATGCCGTTGGATAAGAAGATGATCGGGCTGTTATTGGGAAGCAGTATTATAGCGGCTTTGGGTATAGCGGACGACATGAAGGGCCTGTCCGCCGCGACGAAGATGGCGGGCCAGATAGTTGCCGCCGCGGTCCTGATGGGGTTTGGTTTCAGGATAGAATGGCTCACAACGCCTATGGGCGGTATGATGTATTTAAGCTGGCTTTCCATACCGGCCACTATATTTTGGGTCGTTGGGATAACCAATACGTTCAACCTTATAGACGGATTGGACGGCCTGGCCGCAGGCATCGCCGCCATATCTTCCGCTGCGATGTTCATAACTGCGCTGATGAACGGCAGGACTTTAGCCGCGATGCTCCTGCTGATGGTGGCAGGATCTGCACTCGGCTTTCTGCCGTATAACTTCAATCCTGCAAAGATATTTATGGGCGACACGGGCTCGCTGTTCCTGGGCTTCGTACTCTCCGCCATATCCATACAGGGCACGATAAAGGGCGCCACGGCCATAGCCATAGTCATACCGGTGCTCGCCATGGGACTTCCCATATTCGATACGGCCATAGCCATAGTGCGCAGGGCCAAGAACGGCATGCCGATAATGCAGCCGGACCGGGGGCATCTGCACCATAGGCTGCTGGATATGGGATTTACGCAGAGGCAGGTCGTCGTCATCCTATATATAATAAGTGCAATTTTGGGAATGGTGGCCATAGCGGTGACGGAGATCAATCCGCCATGGTCGTTCATACTCGTGCTGGCTGTGCTGCTTGCCGCCGCAATAGGCACAAAGCGCATGGGGCTATTGAATCCCGTCGAGGAGAAAAATATACATGCATAAGGTAAAGCTGATGTCTGTTTTTGGGACAAGGCCGGAGGCAATAAAGATGGCTCCGCTCATTCTGGAACTCAAAAAGAATGAGGAATTTGAGACCTCGGTATGCATAACTGCCCAGCACAGACAGATGCTGGATCAGGTGCTGGATATTTTTAAGATAACCGCCGATCATGATCTGGATATCATGAAGGAGAAACAGACCCTGACCGACATCACCACAAAGAGCCTTAAGGGCTTGGAGGACGTATTCACGGAGGATAGGCCAGACCTTGTGCTTGTGCACGGCGATACCACGACTACGTTCGCGGCTTCGCTCGCCGCCTTTTATCACAGGATAAAGGTGGCTCACGTGGAGGCGGGACTGCGCACAAACGACAAATGGTTCCCTTACCCGGAGGAAATGAACAGAAGGCTCACCGCTCCGCTGGCAGACATGCATTTTGCGCCTACGGCAGGGGCTAAGGAAAATCTTTTAAAAGAGAATATTGATGCGGACCGCATATATGTCACGGGAAACACAGTGATCGACGTACTGCCGTATACGGTGAAGGAAGACTATCATTTTACGGCGTCCGCTTTGAACGATATAGATTTTGCAAACGACAGGGTAGTCGTGGTGGAAGCTCATAGGAGAGAAAACTGGGGAAAGCCGCTGGAGAGCATATGCCGGGCGATAAAAAGGCTGATGGACAGATACCCCGACACGCTGATCGTCTACCCGGTCCATCTGAATCCCGTTGTACGGGACATGGTATATGGCACATTGGGGGGCATTAAAAGATGCCTTTTGATCGATCCCTTGGACATTGACGACATGCATAACCTGCTCAGCAGGTGCTATATGGTGCTTACGGACTCGGGCGGACTTCAGGAGGAAGCGCCGTCGCTGGGGAAACCTGTCTTGGTTTTGCGCCGCGAGACGGAAAGGCCGGAAGCGATAGCGGCCGGCACGGTCAAGCTGGTCGGAATTGATGAGGATGATATCTACAGGCAGTCGTCCCTTCTGCTGTCGGACTCCCGGGAATATCTTTCCATGGCCAACAGCGTGAATCCATACGGAGACGGGCACGCCTCCTATAGGATCGCCGGATATCTGCTCAATCATTTTGGATTTGCCGACCGCGTGCCCGAAGAATTCCATGCATAAAAGAAATGTGGGTGATGCCCCCACATTTTTTTATTTTTTATATTATCCTGTTAATTAATTTTTTGGCTGGGGGCAGAATACATACAAGTTCTAAGGATTTGTCCTCTATAAAATAAAAAAAAGACCGCCGGTGTATAATTTCCTCATATGCGGTAAATAATCTATTACAGAGGGCGGAAGACTTCGGATATATTATCCCCCTTATATATCTAAAGGATCCTCCGCTCCTTATTTATACTAGGAGGATGGAAAAATGAGGAAGTTATTTATACCGGCTTTATTGATTCTTATCGGTGCATTGATATATCCCGAGATAGGCAGTACCCGTACCTCCATGGAGCCAGTTGCGGAGGCGGTCATGCAGGCGGGCGCCGATTTTGATTCGGCCGAGGTGAATGGATTCGGCCTTATAAACGACGATTTCATGGAATATGAGGAGATGAAGAGCGTCGCGGCCGGCCTGGCCGATTCCATAGGCTCATCTGCGGATCAATACGAAATAAGCGGCGAGGACGAAAGCGAATACCGGCAGGTGATACTCAAGAGCGACGGCGGCGAAAATCCCTTTGTAATATCCCTTCAAAGCTATAAACTGCCTTCGGGCAATGAATCCTATCTGATCGTAAACCTTTACGGTAAAAATAAAGATGCGGATATCGACGGCATGTATCAAAATGCCGGGGACTGCTTTGCAAAGTTAAGCGCAAAGAAACTGCAGATCACGGTAATAGTTACGGGGCATTACGACGGACAGCTGGCAGAAAAAGACATGAACGAGAAAATGGACTATATAATGAGCTATTTAAACGCCTCATACCATAAAAACGAAATGTACGACGATCTGTTCACGGCGACGGGCTACACTGAAAAAATAAGTGAATATATTAAGCTCGGCAGTGAAAAAATAAATGTGGACTTAGCCATGAGATATTCCGAAAGTGATGGAAAGACATATATCTGGCTGGGTTCACCTGTAATAACGACGGATTATTAGAAAATGAGGGGTGATCGTGGATGGACAGGCTCATTGTGGAAAAAAGCCCGCCGCTGGACGGAGTTATAAATGTAAGCGGTTCAAAAAATGCCGTGCTGCCTATAATGGCGGCGTCAATACTCTCAGACGGCGAGGTATTGCTGGAAGATATACCGCGGCTGGAAGACGTCCTGGTGATGGAGCGGGTGATAAGTTCGATCGGGCTGGAAATAGGAGAGACGGGCAACAACCTGTATATAAAAGGCTCGGATAACGTAAGATGCGAGGCTCCGTACGAACTGGTACGTAAAATGAGAGCCTCCTTTCTTATTATGGGGCCGACGCTGGCGAAAATGGGAAAAATAAGGATGGCGCTTCCCGGCGGCTGCAATATAGGTTCCCGGCCGGTGGATCTGCATCTCAAAGGCTTCAGCGCCATGGGGGCCGATATCAAGATGGGGCATGGCTTCGTAGAGGCTTCTGCTCCAAAACTCAAAGGAAGCAAGATATATCTGGATTTTCCCAGCGTGGGGGCCACGGAAAATATCATGATGGCAGCCACCTTGGCGGAGGGAACCACGATAATAGAAAATGCCGCGGAAGAACCCGAGATCGTGGATTTGGCCAACTTTCTCAACGAAATGGGCGCCAGGGTGATAGGAGCGGGAACCGACTGCATAAGGGTGGAAGGAGTGGAAAAGCTAAAGGGCGCCGAGCATACCGTGATACCGGACAGGATCGAGGCCGGGACTTATATGATAGCCGCGGCAATGACCGGAGGCAGGATCACCATAAAAAACGTGGAAATAGAACACCTGAGACCCATAATAGCGAAGCTTACGGAAGTCGGTATTATAATTTCTATAGGTGACAATGAGATAGTAGTCGACGGCAGAAACGGAATAAGCCCGGTGGACGTTAAGACCTTGCCGTATCCCGGATTCCCGACGGACCTGCAGCCGCAGATGATGTCCATGCTGACGGTGGCGCGCGGCACCAGCATCATCATAGAGACGGTTTTTGAAAACAGATTTCAGCATGTACCCGAACTAAAGAGAATGGGCGCGGACATAAAGATAGAGGGAAGGAGCGCGGTGGTGCAGGGCGTGGAGAGCCTGACCGGGGCGGAGGTGAGAGCCACCGATCTCAGAGCCGGCGCTTCGCTGGTCCTTGCGGGACTCGTAGCCGACGGGCGCACCGACGTGGTGGAGGTGCAGCATATTGAAAGAGGATATGTGGACATGAAGGGAAAGCTGGAAAAAGTAGGAGCCAAGATAAGATGATGTTATAACCGGCAATCAGGGCCCGCTGCCTGCAAATTAACTGCAGACGGCGAGCCCTTTGTTTTATATTGATACCTATATATTGTCCCATCACCCTATATACATGAGTGAAAGGGGGTGAGATCATGGGCGAAACGATAGAATCCAGGCTGCAGATCAGATATGTGACGGGTACGGACGAAAACGGCAAAAAGAAGACCGCGACCGTGGGTTATTCGGGAGTCAAAACCGAGGCGGCCGACGAACAGCTGCTGGGAGCAGCATCCAAAATAGCCGCGATGTGCAGCAACAGCACCGACGCGGTGCTGAGGGTAAACACGGTAAGATTGGCCTAAAAATTTGATAAATGGAAGGGGGTGAAAGCATGAGAGAACTGCAGATGATCTTCAAAAACGACCTGGGAAGGAATTTCAGGGTAAGCGTAGACGATGTTAAGGATGACGTGACGCCCGCAGAGATCAAGGACTGCATGGACGGCATCGTAGCAGCCGACATATTTAAGGCAAACGGCGGAGGCATAGCCGGCATAGCCGGTGCAAAGATAGTTACCACGGACGTTGACGAAATTGAACTATCATAGAATGAAGGGATAGAGCTATGGATGAGATCATTTCTCAGATCGCCAACGTAGGTTTTCCGGCCGCGCTGTGCATATATCTGCTGGTGAGGGTGGAGGCCAAGCTTGACAGTCTGACGGCGTCGATCACGGAACTTACCAAAGTCATCGAGGGTATTAGGAAGGCCTGAACTTCAAATTCAGGCCCGGACCGATGCCATTCTCGCGCAAACGCGAAATTGCACAGCAATTTTGCTTGCTGCGTTGGCTGCGCCTGCAAATTGCGGTCACATACGTTTAAGTATGCTCCCTTGTTTGCAGGTTTGCCGCCTTGCCTTGCACGATTTGTCACGGTCTGATAGTTTGTCTGCACTCTGAGGCCTGAACTTCAAATTCAGGTCTTCTTTTTTATATACGGCTCATTTGCAAATCAAATGCAATCTAAATTATATTTAATTAAAAAAAATAAAAATTTAGTTGATTAATCTATTCCCATAGTATACTATATTGTGTAGTATCATCAAATCTTCATAAAAGAGATTCCAATACCCAAGGCTTTTTTTAAAAAAACCAATACAAAAGCATAGCTTTCTTGATATAATATATTTAGATTGTAAGATGGGGTGAAATTGATTGCTTCAGGACTTTATTAATCTCATTCATGTGGTAAGGATCGCTGACATCATAGATATGGCAATAATTGCCTATGTCCTTTACAGGGTCTTTGCATTTATAAGAAATACGCGGGTGGAACAGCTGGTAAAGGGCCTTTTTGTGCTGATCTTCATAACATGGGCAAGCAAATGGCTGGGACTTCGTACCATAAACTGGATACTGCGGAACGCCATGACCGTGGGCGTCATAGCACTTTTGATAGTCTTTCAGCCGGAGCTCCGGAAGGCATTGGAGACGTTGGGCAGAGGGGAGTTTATAAAGAAGAACTGGCTCAATGACGAGGACGACGGCGACAAAATGATCGGCGGCGTCGTCGATGCGGCGGCTTATCTCTCCCGGGCCAAGATAGGCGCATTGATAGTGATAGAGAGGGAGATGGGCTTAAACGACGTCATTGAAACGGGTATAAAGCTGGACTCGCTCGTCAGCAGTGAGCTCCTTATCAATATATTCATACCCAACACGCCCCTTCACGACGGGGCCGTAATAATACGAGGAGACAGGATCATGGCTGCCTCGTGTTTTTTGCCGCTTTCGGAAAACCCGAATTTGAGCAAAGAGCTGGGCACGCGGCATCATGCCGGTATAGGCATAACCGAAGCTTCCGATTCGGTGGCCGTCATAGTCTCCGAGGAAACGGGCACTATTTCAGTTGCGCAGAACGGCAGGCTTTCACGGTATCTGGATTCTAAGACGTTGAAGGAGCTTTTGAGGAGCATATTTATAAAGCAAAAGGAGAACAAAGCTCCAAGCTGGACAAGGTGGGTGAAGAAGTCATGAACAAGGACTTGCCGCTTAAATTGGTTTGTGTGTTCATAGCATTTACATTGTGGCTCTACGTCATAGGAGAGGAAAATCCGCAGATCACATATGGCTACAGCAATATACCCATACAGATGACCAACGCGGACGTGCTGGACAGATCGGGTCTGATATTGGAGGACTTGAGTCAAAACGAGGTCAATGTAAAGGTCAAGGCCAGGAGAAATGATATTTTAAAACTGGATTCTTCCAAGATAAAGGTATCCGTCGACCTTCGGAGCATAAAGGGAGCCGGCTTTACCAAACTTCCGGTCGAGGTGGACGGTCTGCCGTCCAATATAGAGCTGGTATCGGTCAGTCCGCAGATGATATCCGCAAATGTGGACAGGATCGTAGGCCGCAGCTTTGACGTTGAGCTGGCGGAGGACGGTACCCTGGCGGACGGCTTTACCCTGCAGAAATATGAGATCAATCCGGCCGCAGTCATGATAAAGGGGCCGGAAAAGCTTATGGATACGGTCGACAAGGCCGTAATAGAAGTAAACATAGATAAAATAAATAAAAGCATGAACGGCAGATATGATGTGAAACTGCTTGATCCGTCAGGCAAGCCTATAAGCGGCCTTACCGTGGAACCGAAGAAGGTGTATGCCTCCATAAGCGTTTCATTTGCCAAGGACGTACCCGTCAGATTGGCAACGACGGGGTCGCCTTCAGAAGGGTACAGGCTTTTCAATGCGGACGTCGTGCCGGCAACGGTAACGATAATGGGCGATAAGGATACATTGGGGGCCATTGACGAGATAAATACCAAGCCTGTGGATCTGACCGGGCTGAAGGATAATGTTTCATATAACGTAAAGCTCGATATCCCCAACGACGTTGCTATAAAGGATGATCTCAGCGAGGTCAAGGTAAACCTTGATATAGACCGTATGGCGGAAAAGGAACTGGTGGTGGACGACCTTACCATCGTAGGGCAGGACCCTCAAAAACTCAACTATAATTTTACCACGGCGAAGGTCGTGCTGTTGGGCCGGTCGGCTATTCTCGACGGTCTGGATAAGGACGACGTGTCGCTCAGGGCGACGGTGCCGACGGAGCCGGGGACCTATAATGCGGTGATAACGGGCACGCTGAGCGCCGATGCGGAGGGCGCCACCATTAAGTCTATCGAGCCTTCCTCGATCAGCGTACAGGTATTGAGATAGATAAGTTTTTAAATACGGCGCGTATTACTTTGGAGGGGAGTAAATCAATATGGAGAGAAGAGCAGAGATCGGAGTTTTCGGAGGCACCGGACTGTATTCATTCCTTGAAAATGTGGAGGAGATCGAGGAGGATACGCCTTACGGCAGGCCCAGCGACAGTATCGCCCTGGCCGAGGTGAACGGCCGCCGTGTGGCGTTTATACCGCGGCATGGCAGGGACCACAGGTACCCGCCTCACCGTATACCGTACAGGGCGAATATATATGCGATGAAACAGTTGGGCGTGAGGTATATAATAGCCCCCACCGCATCGGGCAGCCTGAAGGCGGAGGTGGCGCCGGGCGATTTTTGCGTACCCGATCAATTGATAGACAGGACGTGGGGCCGGGAATGCACATTTTTTGACGGGCCGGAGGTGAACCACATCACCTTTGCCGATCCCTACGATGAGGGATTGAGAGAACTGGCCGTCAGGACATGCCGCGACAATGGACTTACGGTCCATGACGGCGGAGTGATGGTGGTGATACAGGGGCCGAGATTTTCCACAGCGGCGGAGAGCCGGTGGTATTCTTCCATAGGAGGCACCGTCATCAATATGACGCAGTGTCCTGAGTGTGTGCTTGCCCGTGAAATGGACATGGCCTATGCCAATATATCCATAGTCACCGATTACGATGCCGGATTGGAAGGGCATCCCGAGGTCAAACCGGTAAGCAACGACGAGGTTGTAAAGGTCTTTGCAGAGAATAACGAGAGGATAAAGAAGGTCCTCTACGATATGATAAACGAATTGGATGTTTAAGGGGGCGGAATCATGCCCGGGGATTTGAAAGAGATCGAAAGGCATCTCATGCTGATATCCATGCTGTCCCAGGAAAAGGACGGACTGACTGCCGGCGAGATAAGAGAGAGATTTTTACAAATGGGCGAAGATGTGAGCGTGCGGACGGTGAAGCGGGATATGGATGCTCTGAGCGAGGCTCATCTGCCAGTCTATGAGGAGGACGGCGGGCAGAAGGTGCGTTATTTTATCAATAAGTATACCTTGGACAAGGTGGTATTTACGGCTAACGAGTTATTGGGCCTGTATTTCCTAAAGGGGTCTATCGAACCGTTCAAGGACGTTGAGCTGGGCGACGACGCATATGCCCTGATAGAGAAGATAATCGATTCCGTGCCTCCCATCAGCCGGAATTACATAGACCAGCTGGAGGATATTTTTAAGGTGGACAGCGGGTATCTTTTGCCCGACGTAAAGACCGACAGGGATCTGCTGAAAAGCCTTGAGGAGGCTGCCAAGGACAAGATCAGCATTAAGATGGTGTACTATTCCTATTCCTCCGATGCCGTGACGGGCCGCTTGGTCGATCCGTATCTTGTATACTTCAGGGACGGCAGCTATTATTTGGTGGGGTACTGCCACAGCGACAAGGGTATAAGGGAATTTAAGCTGTCCAGGATAAGAGAGTTCGAAATGACCGGGGATGGGTTCGAGTATGCGGAAGACTTTAACTTTGAAGAATACAGGAGATACAGCTTCGACAGGCTGAGGGGAGACGGCCGTTATACCGTAAAGGTGCGCTTTACCGGCGAGGCGGCCAGAATGGTAAGGGAGTATGACAGAAACCGGGCGGATAGTATAGAAGCGCTGAGCGGCGGGGATATTCTCTTTGTGAAGGAGGTTTCCACATTGGACGAGATCAAGAGATGGGTGATGAGTTACGGGAAGGGAGCCGTCGCGTTGGAGCCTGCCGAATTGGTGAGCGGTATCCGGGATGAGGTGGACTGCTTGGAAAGCTTATACGGTAAAGTGTAAAAGTGCACAGCGATTGTGCGCTATTTTTATGGCGATAAATGGGGGAGGAGATTTTATGGATTTCATCGCGATCCTAAAGCAACAGGTCGTGCCTTCGCTGGGATGTACGGAGCCGGCTGCGGTAGGCCTGGCCGCCGCGTGGGCCATGAGCGTGACCGGAGGCGAAATAAGGGAGATGGAGGTGTACGTCTCCCGCAATGTGCTTAAGAACGGCTCGGGTGTGGGCATACCCAATGCCAAGGGCAGGGGGATAGGCCTGGCCGCAGCCCTCGGTGCCATAGGCGGGGACAGGGAAGCCGGTCTTGAGGTGTTCAGGGACATAAGCGGCAGTGACGAGGAGCAAGCAGCGCGACTCCTGCTGGACCAGAAGATAAGGATATCCGTCAGGAGAGACGTGCCGCCGCTGTATGTGGACGTAAAGGTGACCGCAGACGAAGGGGAGGGCGAAGCCGTGCTCTGCGGCAGCCATACCAATCTGGTATCCCTGAAAAAGGACGGAATGGAGACCATAGAGGAAGATAGGGGCGTACCGGATACCGGGACAGACCGGGACGGCATTAAAGAGTCCAGTCTCAGGGAGATATATGATTTTGTCGATACCGTGGACGTGCGAAGGCTCGGCTTCCTTTCTGAGGGCGTCCACATAAACGAAGACGCCGCCAGGTACGGCCTGGGAGGGGAATGCGGCGCCGGGATAGGAAAGAGCATAGATAAGCGCGTGCGCTCGGGCGTGCTGCCGGACAATGTGGAGAACTATGCCAAGATGCTGGCATGTGCGGCGTGTGACGCCAGGATGTCCGGGGGCAGAATAGCGGTGATGAGCAGCGCCGGTTCGGGCAATCACGGCCTGGTCACTTTTCTGCCCATCGTCGCGTACTGCAGGAAAAACAATATGGACGAGGCGGCGGAATTAAAGGCTTTGGCCCTGTCAAATCTGATAACTGTGTATATCAAGGAGTACTCCGGCAGGCTGTCGTCTATATGCGGCTGCGCCATAGCCGCCGCGACCGGTACATCCTGCGCCCTGTGCTGTCTCATGGGCGGAGGCTATGAGGAGATGTGCCTTGCCATAAACAACATGATAGGCGACATGGCCGGGATGATATGTGACGGCGGAAAGGAAGGCTGTTCCTTCAAGCTCATGACAAGCATAGACGCCGCCTTCGACAACGCCTATCTCGCCATGGAGGGGGTATCCATACCGGAACACAACGGCATTGTGGCTAAGGACGCCGAGACTACCATAAAGAATCTGGGCAGGATCTCGCTGGAGGGCATGAGCACGGCCGAGGACGTGGTGATAGATATCATGCGGAGGGCAGATCCCTGCAGATAGAAGATGCAATTCGCACTTTTTACATTATAACGAGGGGGACTTTGATTTGAGGACCTTGTGGTTTGAGGACGATTCACTGGTAATAATAGATCAGACGCTGCTGCCGTCGGAGCTTAGGACGGTAAAACTGAATACCTGCGGCGATGCGGCTCACGCCATAAAGACGCTCATGGTGAGAGGCGCTCCGGCTATCGGCGTAGCGGCCGCCTACGGACTCTATCTCGGCATCAAAGACTGCGGCGATGCCGATATCGACAGCGCTATGAGCGATTCCTACGAGATCCTCAGGAGCACGCGGCCCACGGCGGTGAATCTGTTTTGGGCGCTGGAAAGAGCAAGGGGCGCGGCGGACGCGGCCAGGCCGGACGGAGCCGAAGCCTGCAAGGCCGCGCTGCTCCGAGAGGCGGACAAGATGGCCGAAGAGGACATAGCCACCAACAGAAAGATCGGCGAGTACGGCAATACCCTGGTAAAGGACGGATACAACATACTTACCCACTGCAATGCCGGCGCTCTGGCCACGGTCGACTACGGCACCGCGCTGGGCGTCATAAGGGCGGCCCATGACTGCGGCAAGAGGGTCCATGTGTACGCGGACGAGACGAGGCCGCTGCTGCAGGGGGCGAGACTGACCGCATGGGAGCTTAAAAACGACGGCATACCCGTAACGCTGATAACGGATAATATGGCGGGCTTTGCGATGAAGCAGGGCATGATAGATATGGTCATAGTCGGAGCGGATAGGATCGCCCGCAACGGCGATACGGCAAACAAGATAGGCACATATTCCGCAGCCGTGCTGGCGCATCGCAGCAACATACCCTTCTATATAGCGGCGCCGCTCTCCACCATAGACTTAAGTCTCAGGGACGGCAGCGAAATACCCATCGAGGAAAGGAACCATGAGGAGGTCACCACGATAATGGGCAGCAGGATCGCACCCGAAGGCATAGGCGTATATAACCCCGCCTTTGATATAACGGAGGCAGATCTGATAAAAGGTATCATAACTGAAAGGGGAATAGCATATCCTCCTTATGAGGAGAACATACAAAAATTTTTTAATACTTAGGAGAAAATTAGGAGGAAATTTTAAGTTTTTGTCGAATGTATACACATAAAGTTTGTAAAACTTTAATTTTTTTGGCGTAATAATTTTTGGAGGTAATAGTATGGGTATCTTTGATAGGATGGAAAAGGAAGGACATGAGGAGGTAATTTTCTGTCAGGAAAAATCCACAGGTCTTAAGTCGATCATAGCTATCCACGATACCACCTTGGGACCGTCTTTGGGCGGCTGCAGGATGTATCCGTACGCGACGGAGGAGGATGCCTTAAACGACGTTCTGAGGCTTTCCAAGGGCATGACATACAAGAACGCCATATCGGGCTCCAACAACGGAGGCTCTAAAGCCGTCATATGGGGAGATCCCAAGGACAAGACCGAGATGCAGTTCAGGGCATTCGGACGTTTTGTGGGATCATTGAACGGCAGGTTCAACACCGGCACCGACGTGGGTACATATCCCGACGATTTTGTGTGGGCGTCGGCCGAATCGCCTTACTTTGTGGGTCTGCCCGAGTCATACGGCGGCAGCGGCGATACGTCCATACTGACCGCGGATGGAGTCATGAGGGCGGTAGAGGCGTGCTGCATGGAGGTATATGGGAAGCCGGATGTAAAGGGTCTTACCGTTGCTATACAGGGCGTTGGCAAGGTCGGTTCAAAGCTGGCGAACAGACTTTTGGAAAAGGGCGCAAAGGTCATCATTTCCGATATCTCACAGGAAAACGTTAATTCATTTCTGGCAAAACATTCCGGCGCCACTGCGGTGCCGCCCGACGAGATACTGGCAACGAAGTGCGATATACTGTCTCCGTGCGCCATGGGAGCGGTGCTGAACGAACAGACCGTGAAGGGCTTCCGGTGTAGGATAATATGCGGCTCGGCCAACAACCAGTTGTCAGAGGAATGTATCGGTGATAAAATCAATGAGATGGGCATACTCTACGCGCCGGATTTTCTCGTGAATGCCGGAGGGGCCATACAGGTAGCCGATGAACTGGAGGGCTTCAACAGGGCTAGGGCGGCCAGCAAGGTGGAGAGGATATACGACAATCTCCTTGAGGTGTTCAGGATAGCCAAGAGGGACGATATACCTCCCTATAGGGCCGCGGACAGATTCGTGGAAGAGAGGATAGCGGCAGCTGCTAAGATAAAGACGATACACCTGTAATACTCATAAGTTGATACGAAAGGCGGAGTTTATGGAGAACCTTATACTTGTTATAAATCCCGGCTCGACGTCTACAAAGGCGGCTGTCTTTAAGGACACGCAAATCTGCAGATCCAAAACCATATCCTATACTCCCGATGCGGTCAGGCAATTCGGCAGCGTCATAGAACAGTTCGGCATGAGGCTGGACGATATAATGGAGTGGCTGAATGAGGAGAACATCCGCATCGAGGATCTTTCGGCTGTCGTGGGCAGGGGAGGCATGGTGAGGCCGATACCCGGCGGGACCTATATGGTGACCGACACCCTGGTCAGGGACCTTAAGTCTCAGGTCGGGGGCGAGCATGCTTCCAACCTGGGAGGCATGCTGGCGAGGGATATAGCCGACAGGGCCGGTATCCCCTCCTTTATTGTGGACCCGGTGGCGGTGGACGAGTTCGACGATATCGCCAGGATCTCCGGCATGCCCGAGATATACAGGATGAGCCATTCCCACGCGCTCAACATAAAGGCGGTCGCAAGGAGAACGGCGCAGAAAATGGCCAGGCCCCTCTGCGAGCTGGATCTCATCGTCGTCCATCTCGGCGGAGGCATATCCGTCGGTGCATTGAAGGGCGGCAGGCAGATCGATGTGAACGATGCCAATGAGGGAGGTCCCTTTTCACCCGAGAGGACCGGTTCGCTGGCTGCGATGGATCTGGTCGATCTATGTTATTCCGGCAAGTATACCCATGCCCAGATGAAGAAGAAGATCTTGGGACTGGGCGGCATGACGGCTTACCTGGGTACAAACGACATCAGGGAGGCGGAAAGGAAGATCGAAGGAGGAGACGAGTATGCGCAGCTCGTTTTTTCGGCCATGGCATATCAGGTGGCAAAGGAAATAGGCTCTATGGCCGCCGTACTGAAAGGAAAAGCGGACGCCATAGTACTGACCGGAGGGGGTGCCTACTCCGGCAGGCTGGTAAGCGAGATCGAGGACCGGGTGAAGTTTATTGCTCCCGTATTGCGGGAGCCGGGAGAAGACGAAATGAGATCCCTCGCCCTGGGTGCCCTTAGGGTGCTGGACGGCGAGGAGACCGCAAAATTATACGAGGATGAGGTGTTAGATATTGAACTCTTTTAACGACATGATGGAAACTCTCAGAGGATCTGAGAAGAGAAATATCGCCGTAGCCTGCGCACAGGATTACGACGTGCTTGCCGCCGTGGAAAACGCGCGGAAGCTGGGCATTGCCAATGCTATACTTGTAGGCGACGCCAGGGAGATAAGGGACATAGCGGGTAAGAACTGCATAGATCCCGGCAATTATGAGGTAGTTGACATAGAGGATAAAAACGAGGCCGCAAGGGAGGCCGTAAGGCTGGTATCAAGCGGCCAGGCCGACACGCTGATGAAGGGCATAATAGGTACCGCAGACTTCCTGAGGGCAGTCCTCAATAAAGAGATAGGCCTTCGCACAGGCAGGACGCTGAGCCATGTAGCCGTATTCGAAGTACCTCAGCCCCACAGGCTGATGCTCTTGTCCGATGCGGCAATGGTCATGAATCCCGACCTCAAGGCCAAGGTGGACATCATACTGAACGCTGCCCAAGTGGCGAGGAAAATAGGAATACCGAAGCCTAAGGTGGCGGCGCTGGCCGCCGTAGAGGTCGTGAACCCCGATATGCAGGCCACGTTGGACGCAGCCGCGCTTGCCAAGATGTCCGACAGGGGGCAGTTCAAGGATATACTGGTCGACGGGCCGCTGGCTCTTGATAATGCCATCTCGATGGATGCGGCGAAACATAAGGGCATAGTAAGCGAAGTGGCCGGCAGGGCCGACATGCTGCTCACGCCCAATATAGAGGCGGGAAACGTCCTCTATAAGGCGATAACGGATTTTGCCGGGTTTAAGATGTCGGGCATAGTAATGGGCGCAAAGGCGCCGATAATACTCACGTCCAGGTCGGACAGCGACGAAGCAAAGCTAAACTCCATAGTTCTGGCAACATTGGTATCTTCAAAATAGAGTATCTGCCCCGAATGGTATCATGTACTGATGCCACGAGAGGCTTGATATAAATTTTAAAAGGAGGTCATCATAAATGGAACTTTTCAGTTACATGGAGAAGTATGATTATGAACAGGTGGTTTTCTGCCATGACAAGGCATCAGGCTTAAGGGCAGTTATTGCCATACATGATACCACGTTGGGGCCGGCTCTGGGAGGATGCAGGATGTGGACATACGCTAAAGAGGAGGACGCCGTTACTGATGCCTTAAGGCTGGCAAGGGGCATGACATATAAGAATGCCGCGGCAGGCCTTAACATGGGCGGAGCAAAGACCGTCGTCATGGGCGATCCCAAGAGAGATAAATCCGAGGCGCTCTTCAGGGCTCTGGGCAGATTTATAGAGTCGTTGAACGGCAGGTACGTCACGGCCGAGGATGTGGGAACCAACGTAAAGGACATGGAATACATCAGGATGGAGACCGAGCATGTGGCGGGTCTCGGCGAGGGCAGCGGCGATCCGTCTCCGTTTACCGCGCTGGGAGTATTCCAGGGGATCAAGGCTGCCTGCAAGGAGATATATGGCAGCGATGACCTCAGGGGCAAGAAGGTCGCCATACAGGGCGTCGGCAATGTGGGTTACAACCTGGCTAAACTGCTCAAGAATGCGGGAGCACAGCTCGTCATTACGGATATATCCGAGGACAATATAAAGAGAGCGGTAAATGAGCTGGGCGCAAAGACCGTGAAGCCCGACGAGATATTCGGCACGGACTGCGACATATTCGCACCCTGCGCACTGGGAGCTATAATAAACGACGACACGATTGATAAGCTCAAATGCAGGATAGTGAGCGGTTCCGCAAACAATCAGCTCAAAGAGGACAGACACGGGGATATGCTGCAGAAGAAGGGCATACTCTATGTACCGGATTATATAATCAACGCAGGCGGCGTCATCAATGTAGCTGCCGAGTATGAGCCCGGCGGATACAGGAAGGAAAAGGCAACGGCAAAGGTAGAGTCCCTGTATAATGCGGTGACTCAAGTCATAGAAATATCCAAGAAGGAGAATATACCGACATATAAGGCGGCCGACAGACTGGCAGAGAACAGGATAAACCTGCTGGCCGGAGTGAGGAACGACTATATAGGATAAATAGTGCGGAATAGCGGCGCATTGTGATATAATGTATACACAAGGTCACTTGCGGAATTTCTGATCTGACCCATGACCAATAGCAGGGATCCTTATATGGGAATTCCTGCTATGTCTTATATTTTATACATTACCGAAGGGGGAAACAGAGTGAAAGACATGTATACTATACTTACGATCAATCCGGGCTCCACATCCACAAAGCTGGCGATCTTCAAGAATGAGGATGCGGTTTTCACGGAGACCATAAGGCACAGCGCCGAGGAACTGGCAAAATATCCTCATATAATAGATCAGTATGAGTTCAGAAAGGACGCCGTTTTGAAACTGCTGAACGGCAGGGGCTATCCCGTATCCGGGCTGGATGCCGTCGTCGGGCGGGGCGGCCTGTTAAAGCCTATACCTAGCGGCACATATCTTGTGAACGACAGGATGATCGGGGACCTTAAGGTAGGCGTGCAGGGCGAACATGCATCCAATCTGGGCGGACTCATAGCATCCGAGATAGCAAAGAAGGCGGATATACCCGCATATATAGTGGACCCGGTGGTCGTGGACGAATTGGACGACATAACCAGGATCTCGGGCATGCCTGAGCTTCCCAAGGCGTGTATATTTCATGCCTTGAATCAAAAGGCGATCGCCAGGCAGGCGGCTCATGATCTGGGGAGGCCGTATCAAGACCTCGACCTCATAGTCGTGCATCTGGGAGGAGGAATCTCGGTAGGCGCCCATCATGGAGGGAAGGTGATAGACGTCAATAACGCGCTTAACGGCGAGGGACCGTTTTCGCCCGAGAGGACGGGGGGCCTTCCGGTAATGCAGCTCGTTGATCTGTGCTATTCCGGAAAATATACGCAGCAGGAAATGCACAAGAAGGTCGTGGGCAAAGGCGGCCTCGTCGCCTATCTGGGTACGAACGACGCTCAGGAAGTCCAGAAGATGATAAGGGAAGGCAGCGAAAAGGCGAAACTGGTCTATGAAGCCATGGCATATCAGGTGGCAAAGGAGATAGGCGCCATGGCCGTAGTTCTCAAGGGCCATGTGGACGCCATAGTGTTTACAGGCGGCATAGCCCATGATGAAATGTTCGTAGGCTGGATCAAGGACAGGGTCAGGTTTATTGCGCCGATCATGTGTTATCCGGGAGAGGACGAGCTAGCGGCTCTCGCCAAGGGCGGATTGAGGGTGCTCAGAGGAGAAGAGCAGTACAAAGTCTATGAATAACCGGCAGGTGATGTAATGGACTATAAAAGGCTTACGGTGATCACAGGTTATTTCGGCAGCGGAAAGACGGAGATCGCGTTGAATTATGCGATGCGTATGAAGGAAACGGAAGACAGGGTGGCTTTGGTGGACCTGGACATCGTAAATCCGTATTTCCGGTCGAGGGATCTGAGGGTGTCATTGAAAAACAAATATGGCATAAAGATCGTATGTACCGATGAGGAGTACATGGATGCCGATATACCCGCTCTGTCGCCGGAGATCACCACCGTGCTCCAGGATAAGGACTGGTGTACGGTGGTGGATCTGGGCGGCGATGATGCGGGCGCTACGGCGCTTGGTATGTTCAGCAAATATTTTAAAGACCAACCCTATGAGATGATATTTGTGGTGAATATCAACAGGCCGTTCACGTCGACTGCGGACGGCATAATAAAGCGCATCAGATATATAGAAAAGGCGTCCAGGATCAATGTGACTCATCTTGTGAACAATACCCATTTGAGCTATGAGACTACTGTGGACGATGTCTTAAGGGGCCAGGCCGTCACCGGGGAGGTATCCCGGCGCACGGGCCTGCCCATAAAATTCATATCCGGCAGGAGAGATATCTTGGAAGAACTTCCCGGGGATATGGAGACCGATCTTTTCCCGATAGATTTATACATGAAACCACCATGGAGATAAAGGAGGGATTTTTCAATGGCTGCAAAAGGTAATGTTGTTTTTGACAGCGAGTGCTGCAAGGGGTGCGAGCTTTGTGTAAACGTCTGCCCGGTGAGCATAATAGAGCTTGCGCCCGGGCTTAACAGCAAAGGCTATCATTTTTCACGGATCAAGGAAGGTTCTAAGGAGAAGTGCATAGCCTGCGGTTTCTGCGGCATGACATGTCCTGATTTTGTTATTAGGGTCGAAAGACTGTAAATACGGGAGGGGAAATTAAATGGCTAAGGTTTTGATGAAAGGGAATGAAGCTCTCGGCGAAGCGGCCATAAGGGCCGGCGCAAGATACTATTTCGGCTATCCGATAACGCCTCAGAACGAGGTGTCTGCATACATGGCCGAAAGACTGCCGGAAGTCGGCGGCGTATTTCTGCAGGCTGAGAGCGAGGTATCCGCTATAAATATGGTCTACGGCGCCGGCGGAGCCGGAGCCAGGGTGCTCATAACCTCCAGCAGTCCGGGCATAAGTCTGATGCAGGAGGGCATTTCATACATCGTGGGTTCCGAGATACCGATGGTCATCGTCAACGTCATGAGGGGCGGGCCGGGCCTCGGAGGCATACAGCCCAGCCAGTCGGACTATTTCCAAGCCACAAAGGGCGGCGGACACGGCGACTATCATATGGTGGTAATGGCACCGGAATCCATACAGGAAATGGTAGACACCATGCAGGATGCATTTGATATAGCAGATCAGTACAGGAACCCGGTCATGATAATGGCCGACGGCATGATGGGACAGATGATGGAAGCAGTAGATCTGGATAAGCCCAAAAAGGCGACCAGAGACCTGCCGCCTAAGACATGGGCGACGACAGGCACAGCTCATCATGCGGGGAGGAATGTCATCAACTCTCTGGACCTGTCGCCGGTCAATCTGGAAAAGCATAACCTTGACCTCAAGAAGAAGTATGACGACATGACTAAGAATGAAGTCAGATATGAGATGTATAAATGTGATGATGCGGATATAATAGCGGTGGCATACGGCACCACGGCCAGGATAGTGAAGAACACCATCGATATGGCCGCGAGAGAGGGCATAAAGATGGGCCTTATCAGGCCGATATCGCTGTGGCCATTCCCGCAGCAGCCCTTTGACGAGACTGTGGACAGGGCAAAGGCCTATATTTCCGTTGAAATGAGCACCGGTCAGATGGTGGAGGACGTCAGGTTAGCGGTCAACGGAAGAAAACCGGTGGAGTTTTACGGAAGAACCGGCGGTATGATACCCGAGCCCAAAGATATACTGGCAAAGGTAAAGAACATCCTGGGAGGTGTTAAGTAATGGCTAAGGTCGTTTATGAGAAACCGAAGGGTATAACGGATGCCATAACCCATTACTGTCCCGGCTGCACCCATGGCATTATACACGGTCTGGTAGCCGAGTGCCTTGACGAACTCGGCGTGCTGGATAATACCATAGGGGTAGCTCCGGTCGGCTGCGCGGTCATGGCGTATAATTACTTCAACTGTGACATGCAGGAGGCGGCTCACGGCAGAGCGCCGGCAGTCGCTACGGGGATCAAGAGGACGCTTCCCGACAGGACGGTATTCACCTATCAGGGAGACGGCGATCTCGCCGCCATAGGTACGGGGGAGATAGTGCACGCCGCGGCAAGGGGAGAAAATATAACGGCCATATTTGTAAATAACGGCATATATGGCATGACCGGCGGACAAATGGCGCCGACGACCCTGCTGGGCCAGGTGACGACCACCACGCCTTACGGAAGGAAACCCGAGGTCAACGGTTATCCCATCAAGGTCTGTGAAATGCTTGCGACCCTGGAGGGCGCCGCATATGTGGCCAGGGTGTCCGTATGCGATATTAACAATATAAGGAAGGCCAAGAAGGCGATGATGGATGCATTCCGTACGCAGATAGAGAAGAAGGGCTTTTCCATAGTGGAGGTCCTTTCCACATGTCCCACCAACTGGGGCCTTTCGCCGACGGAAGCTTTGACTTGGCTTAAAGACAACATGATCCCGCACTATCCTCTGGAAACATTCAAATCACCATGGGGGGTGAAATAATGGAGGACAGAGTCATACTTGCCGGATTCGGAGGCCAGGGCGTCATGACCATAGGACAGCTTTTGGCCTATGCCGGTCTGGAAGAGGACAAAAACGTATCGTGGATGCCTTCATACGGCCCGGAACAGCGCGGAGGCACGGCTAACTGCCATGTGCTGGTATCGGACGGACCCATCGGGTCTCCCGTTATAACAGAGGCTACCGGAGTGATAGTCATGAACAGGCCGTCCTTGGAGAAATTTGAGAGTTATCTTGTGCCCAAAGGCATCCTTGTCATAGATTCCACCTTGATCGACGTCAAGGCGTCCAGGAACGATGTGGAGACGATCTATGTGCCTGCGGACGAGATAGCAGGCGATATCGGGAATCCGAAGGCGGCCAACATGATAATGCTGGGCGCATATGTCAGGAGGACCGGAGTGGTGAAGATGGAGTCCCTCTTCAACGCGCTGGAGCACGTATGGGGAAGCACCAGTAAGAAAAGATTTGTACAGCCCAACATAGAGGCGATGAAAAAGGGTGCGGAGCTCGTTGCGCAGCCGGTAAGGTAAAAACATTAACAAGAATCATCCATCATGAATAGTATATAGTGAATTAAAAATAAGGAGGTAATCATGATGGATGAAAAGGGCGGTTGCGGCGGCTTTGGTTTTGGAAACAGCTGGTGGATCATAATATTGCTGGTCATAGTCTTATTCTGCTGCAACGACAATGGTCATGTATGCTGATTTCTGACCTACATTATTTGGCTGAGTACGCTCAGCCATTTTTTATGCAATAGATCTATGCAAGATGCCGTGCTTTATGGATATATACCAGACACGGCCCAAAGGACGTCCTTTGGGCCGTGTCTGTGATCTTGATCAAGTTAAGACTGCTTTATCGGTGAAAATACGGCGTAGAGTATGATCTCGCTGTCCGTGTCGTTTATTACGCCGTGTTCGCATCCGGCCGGGGCGTTTATCACCTGACCTTGTTCTGCTCTTATGCGCTGCCCGTTCACAAGGGCCAGGCCCTCTCCCTTGAGGAAAAAGAACGTCTCCTGATTGTCATGGGTGTGCGGAACAAGCTCGCCGCCTGCCATGATCCTGACCATACGGACGATGATGTTTTGGTTGTCGTTCTCATCTAAGATGGTCTTTATGTAAGTGTCTCTGTGAGCCGGGTTTTTCACCCATTCTATCTCCTGCGTATTTTTAACTATCGTTCCCATTTTTTTGACTCCTTTCTATAAATTAATAAAATTATCAACATTTTCCACAAGTTTTTCCACATTTTTACTGATCTATTTGCAAAAAGAAGCCGATTTTTTGATCTGCCGATATGCATAACCATTATAGTGAAGCGGGGTTGTCCTGTCAACCATCGGCCTGCCGAAGCGGATCTGATGCAGCATATATTGATGTGTGCCGGCGTTTTGGGTATAATGTCCATATAAGCGTAAGAACTATAAGGGAGATGATCATTCATGCAGTTGACCGAAGGCATGGAGGCGCCGGACTTTACCCTGCCGTCCGATAGTGGTGATATAACGCTGTCGCAGTACAGGGGCAAAAATGTGGTTCTCTATTTTTATCCCAAGGACAATACGGCCGGATGCAGCAGGGAAGCCGTAAGCTTCAGGGATCAGTTCGGAGATTTTGATGCGGCGGATACTGTGATACTGGGCGTCAGCAGGGACGGTCTTAAGTCTCATGAGAAATTTTCCGCCAAGTACGAGCTGCCGTTTGGACTCCTTTCGGACAGCGAGAGCAAGGTATGCGGGCTCTACGGTGTGCTCAAGGAGAAAAACATGTACGGAAAGAAATCCATAGGCATGGAGCGCACTACGTTCGTCATAGACAGGAAGGGGTATATAAGAAAGATCTTTAATAAGGTGAAGGTAGACGGACATGCCTGTAATGTTCTGAATGCAGTATCAGCTTTATCAGGCTGAGGGAATTATCTGTTTTTAGACAAACTGGCAGGCCGTGGCGAATCGTGCGATTTTGGCATCGGTCTGAAGGCCTGACGGCCTTATTTTTTTGGCGATACAAAGAAGGAAATTGACATTTTGTATAGAATACCATACTATACAAAAAAATTTTAAGCTTTATAATTTTTTAGTCGGTGGTGATACCTTGATAACAAATTTTGAGCAGCTTAAAGACAAGGCTTTGAGTTCCGGTAAGATGGTGCTGTCAGTGGCTGCGGCGGCGGACGAAGCGGTCATTGCTGCTGTAGAGCAGGCGCGCTCGATGGGGATAATCGATGCCTACCTGGTTGGCGACAAGGATAAGATCTGTTCCATAGCCCGGGCCATGGGCGTTGATATCGGCAAATATGGGGTGATAGACGAGGCGGAGGCGGGAGATGCGGCGCGGACCGCGGTGAAGTTGGTGCACGACGGCCGGGCCGATTTTGTGATGAAGGGCATCCTGGGGACGGCAGATATTTTGAAAGCCGTGCTGGACGAGGAGATCGGCCTCAGGGGGCAAAACCTGCTCTCTCATGTCATGGTATACGATATACCCTCGTATCATAAGTTGTTAATGGTGACGGACGGCGGAATGGTGATAAGTCCGAACCTTGAAGAAAAGGCGGGAATAATAAAGAACGCCGCTGCGGTCGGCAGGGCGCTGGACATTGATCCGCTGAAAGTAGCCGCGCTCTGCGCTGTGGAAATCGTTAACCCCAAGATGAAGGCTACCGCCGATGCGGCTCAGCTGGCGGAGATGTCGGCAAGGGGCGAGTTTGAAGGGGCGGTCGTCGAGGGACCGCTGGCATTCGACCTGGCCGTAAGCAGAGAAGCGGCGCGGCACAAGGGCGTGGCCGGGCAGGTGGCGGGAGATGCGGACTGCCTTTTGGCGCCGTATATCGAGGTGGGAAACGGCATCGGCAAGTGCCTGGCGTACTTTGGAGGCGCGCAGTGCGCGGGTATAGTCATGGGCGCATCAAGGCCCATACTGCTGGTATCGCGGGCGGATCCCCCGGAGGATAAATTCAATTCGATCCTTCTGGGCAGCGTGATCGCGTCCAATAAGTAACGGCGCTGTAAGGCCGATCGTAATGATAATTATCTTGAGGAGTGATTATGTATGAAAGAGTTATTGACAGGCAACGAGGCCGTCGCAAGAGGCGCATACGAATACGGCATCAGCGTGGCCGCGGCGTATCCGGGGACGCCCAGTACGGAGATACTGGAGAACATGGCGCTGCGTCCGGAGATATATGCCGAGTGGGCCCCCAATGAAAAGGTGGCGCTGGAGGTGGCTTTGGGCGCAGCATTTGCGGGGGCAAGAAGCCTTGCGGCAATGAAGCATGTAGGGATGAACGTGGCTGCGGACCCGATGTTCACATCGGCGTATACGGGGATAAACGGTGCTTTTGTCATAGTGACCGCGGACGATCCCGGTATGCACAGCTCTCAGGATGAACAGGACAACAGGTACTATGCCAAGTTCGCAAAGATCCCGATGCTGGAACCATCGGACAGCCGGGAGTGCAAGGAGTTTGTCGGCGAAGCGGTCTCGATCTCCGAGAGGTTTGATACGCCGGTGATACTCAGGCTGACCACTAGGATATCCCACAGCAAGAGCCTGGTGGAATTGGGACAGAGGGAAGAGGTACCCATAAAGCCATACAGGCGGAACGCGCCCAAGTATGTGACGACCCCGGGCAATGCGAAGGTCCTGAGGGTGAAACTGGAAGACCGGCTGAAGAGGCTGAAGGATTACAGTGAAAACTCGCCGCTCAACAAAATAGAGTGGGGCGATAAGAAGACAGGCATCATAACATCCGGCATTGCCTATCAGTATGCCAGGGAGGCCATGGGGGACAATGCCTCGTACCTCAAGCTGGGTATGACCTATCCCCTGCCGGACGACCTGGTAAGGGAGTTTGCTTCCCAGGTGGATGAGGTCTATGTAGTGGAAGAGCTGGAGCCGTATATTGAGGAGCGCCTCAGGATGCTGGGCATCAAATGCCATGGCAAGGACCTCATTCCCGCAGTGGGCGAGCTCAATCCCGAGATCGTGGCCAAGGGCCTTCTCGGCAGGGAGCCGGAGACCATAAAGCTGGAGACCAAACCGGTGGCCAGGCCGCCGCTGCTGTGCCCCGGCTGTCCGCACAGGGGAGTATTCTATGCGCTGTCCGCCAAGGACGCTGTCATAACGGGGGACATAGGATGCTATACCCTAGGCTCTCAGCAGCCGCTGAGCGCCATGGACACCACCATATGCATGGGGGCCAGCGTGTCCAACGGGCACGGCTTCCAAAAGGCCTTTGAAACTCACGGGATAGACAAGAAGGTCTTTTCCGTTATAGGAGACTCGACCTTCTTCCACTCGGGCATGACGGGCCTTTTAGACATAGCATACAACAAGGGAGGTTCCACGCTCATAATACTGGATAACAGGATAACCGCCATGACCGGACAGCAGGAAAACCCGGGCACCGGATATACGCTTAAGAGAGAACCCACCTTTCGGGCCGATCTTGCAAAGATATGCGCAGCATTGGGAATAGAGAAGATCAGGGAGGTCAACTCCCTCAACTTAGAGCAGGTGGAGGCAGCCATAGACGAGGCCATGGATACGAAAGAACCCATGGTGATAATAGCCAAGGCCCCCTGTGCACTGCTGAAGAGGGAAAAGCAGCCGGAAGGCAGAAGCAGGATCGACACCGATACCTGCATGCAGTGCGGCATGTGCCTGCAGCTGGGCTGCCCGGTCATATACAGGGATGAGGACGACAATATCACTATAGATGAAAATCAATGCAACGGCTGTACACTCTGTAAGCAGGTGTGTCAGTTCGGCGCCATTGAGACAATAATGTAGGAGGTGTGCCGTATGAGCGATACAAAGAGTATTCTGTTGGTAGGCGTCGGAGGCCAGGGGACCATCCTCGCCAGCCGCATACTTACAAAGGGATTGATCGGCGCAGGATATGACGTTAAGATGTCGGAGATACACGGCATGTCCCAGAGAGGCGGAAGCGTATCCACACAGGTCAGATTCGGAGAAAAGGTATATTCCCCGATCATAGGCAGGGGATCGGCGGATGCCATAGTGGCTTTCGAGCAGATGGAGGCGCTCAGATATACCGATTTTCTGAAGCCGGACGGCATGATGGTAATAAACGACTATAGGCAGCCCTCGCTTGCCATAATGATGGGCGATGCGGAATATCCGCCGGGCATAATAGAGGAGCTTAGTTCCAAGGTCAGGACGGTGGTATTCGACGCTGCCGATGTGGCCGACAGCCTGGGCAGTCTCAAGGTACAGAATATCGTACTCCTGGGGGCGCTGATAAGGGTCATAGGCCTGGATAATCTGGATTGGGAGTCGATCATATCCGGCGAGGTGCCGTCCAAATTTAAGGACATGAATCTAAAGGCTTATAATAGAGGACTCGAACTGGCGTCATAACAATTTCATAATCTCGCCCGCGGATACATATTGATTATATGGGTGAGGATTAATGACAGTGGTAATTGTAAAAAGGGTATCGATCATTTTCGTAATCGCTGTGCTGGTGCTGTCCGTTTGTCTGTTTGGCAGACGTGCTCCGGCATTTAAGGAGGGGACCGAACCGAGGAAAATAGCTATAGTTATCGATGATTTCGGCTATGACGGGAACGGTACCGAGGATATCCTCAAGATAAAGGAACACCTTACCGCGGCGGTGATGCCGAATTCTCCCTGTACGGCGGAAGATGCCAAAAGGGCGCATGAGAATGGATTCGAGGTGATCGTCCATCTGCCCATGGAACCCGTTGTGGGCAAGAAGAGCTGGCTTCCGCCTGATTCGATCACGTCCGACCTGGATTCGCAGGAGATCCTTAAGAGGACCTGCGAGGCCTTTGATCAGGTGCCCTATGCGGTGGGTTTCAATAATCATATGGGTTCTAAGATCACGGTCAGCCGCGATATGATGTATGTCATACTTGACGAGGCCAAACGGCGCAATTTCTATGTCATAGACAGCAAGACGACCCAGGACTCGGTCATCGACGAGGTATCGCAGGCACTGGGAATAGAGCATTACGACAGGGACCTCTTTATAGACGGCAAAAGCGAGGATGCGGTATACAAGCAGGTATTGGAGCTGGCAAAGATATCGGAGAAAAAGGGTTATGCCATAGGAATAGGGCATGTGGGCCCTGCGGGCGGTTCGGTAACGGCCAAGGGGATATTGGATGCGATCCCCGAGCTCAAAAAGATGAATATAGAGTTGGTGTATGTCTCTCAATTAAAGGGGTCTTTATAAGACACCCAGGCCGTGCCAATCTAGCGCAACCGTGAAATTGCACTGCAATTTCACTTGCTGCGTTGGCCGCGCCTGCAAATGGCAGTCACATACGTTTTTAGTATGCTCCTTTGTTTGCAGGCTTGCCGCCTTGCCTTGCACGATTTGTCACGGCCTGCCAGTTGTCTGCATGCTAAGGGGTCAGGATGTTAAAAGACCCACTATTTCACATATATGTTCCGTGCTCCTTCCGCTCTGAGCTGTTTTGCTGCATCATCCACCTTCTGCCGTGTGGACTCTACGGATACTATGGCGCCGCCGGACTTTATGTCCTGCTCATACTGCTGTGCCTGCTCCGCCGGGATTCCCCAATCGACCAGGCTGCCTACTATACCTCCGCCCACGGCGCCGGTAACGGTTGCGGCCAACGGGCCCAGGGCGACTATGGGGCCGATACCCGGGATCATCAGTGCGCCGGCGCTGGCGGCCAGGCCTGTGATTCCACCCAACACTCCTCCCGTCGTCATGCCGGAGCTCAAACTGTTGCCGCCGCTGTTGTCATTATTGCCCTGTCCCTTTTCACCCTTTGCGATCACGGACATTTCGTTGTCGGTCAGGCCCTTGGAACGCATATCCCTAATGGCCTTTTCGGCCGCGTCCGGCGACGAGAATGAACCTATTACTTTAGCTTTATCCGCCATGTAAAAACCCTCCTTTTTTCTTAGATCACTATATATTCTTCACAATTTGTTGTAAAATATGTATATAATAATTGATTATAAAGGGGCGGCAATGTTTTATACAATTTTTAAGCATATTTGTCATGTGGTTTTTAAGATCCTTTTTAGGATAAAATATGAAGGGGAAGACAATATACCCAAGGAAGGGGCCTGTATTATTGCCAGTAACCACAGGAGCACACTGGATCCCTTTTTCATATTTGCAGGCTCAAAAAGGAAGATCATCTTTCTGGCCAACCGGTATCTCTTTGACATCCCGATAATAGGAGCATTAATAAATAAACTGGATGCCATACCTCTTAACAAGGACAAGGGGGATATAGGAGCGCTTAAGGCAGCTTTAAAGACACTGGAGTCCGGTGGTATAATAGGTATATTCCCCGAAGGCGGAATAAAGCAGGAGGATAATGCCGGTATAGAAGAGGGGGTATTGTTTTTGGCAAGAATGACAAGAGCGCCTATCGTACTGTGCAGCATAGAGGGCAGTGACAGAGCGCTGCCCGTGGGGAAATATATACCCAGGATGAGAAAAGTGACGGTACGCTTTTTAAAATGTCTGGAAAGCACCGGCATAACAAAGGACAATTATGACAAATACAAAAAAATAATATATATGTATATAAACAATATACAGGAGGCAGAGGATGTATAAAAAAACGGCACTTGTACTCGGAGGAGGAGGGGCCAGGGGTTATGCCCATATTGGCGTCATAAAGGCATTGGAGGAGGCAGGCATAGGAATAGATATGATCGTCGGTACCAGCATAGGGGCCATAGTCGGCGCGGGGTATGCCTCAGGTCTCACAGTTGAAGAACTGGAATCCGTTGCAGGCTCCATGACCATGAGGAAATTCATAGAATTGATGGATATATCCGTTTCTTCTCAGGGTCTTATAAAGGGGAAAGGTATCAGCGATTTTTTGCGGCAGACGGTTAAAAAGCAAAGTTTTGAAGAACTCAACTTACCGTTTTATACGGTTTCCACAAATATACTGACGGGAGAAAAGATCGTAATAGGCGAAGGTGATCTCATCAATGCCGTAATGGCGAGCATGGCTATACCGGGTCTGTTCACGCCCATACGCTATGAGGACAAGATTTTGGTCGACGGGACCTTGGTGGACTTTTTACCCATAAAGGTCGCCATTCAAAATGGCGCCGAAAACGTAATCGCGGTAAACGTATCATCGGACGTTGACGGAATGTCCTCGCTGAGTAAAATATACAGCTATGTCCGAGGAGCCCTGGATAAGGTGGAGATCGCTGCAATACCACAAAATTTCAAGGGAGTGCTTGACAGACATCAAAACGCGCTGTATTTTACAGTCAAGGCCCTTGAAATAATGAATACGAAAAAACAGAGTATACAGCGCGCGCCGAACGTAATTATGCTGACACCTTCGGTGAAGGACATAAGATGGTATAACTTCCACAAATCAAAAGAGGGTATCGAGGCAGGATATGAAGCCGCCTCCGGAATGATAGATAATTATAATTAGGGGAAATATATAACCGGTCAAATGTGTGTGCTTGAAAAAAAACGGATCCTGTGTTATAGTAGTAATGTTATAAGATGCGCCCATAGCTCAGCTGGATAGAGTTACTGACTACGAATCAGGAGGTCGTGGGTTCGAATCCCTCTGGGCGCACCAGGTATTATCTTATTATTTGTAAATATTCATATATGAGTTATATATGTAAATCAATGGAGCTATTGCTCCACTTTTTTGTTGCATTTATAGGAATTTCGGAGCAATGACAATAAAATATAACTGTTCTTACCAACAAGTGACCAGCATTGCAAAATATAATGTATGCCAGCAAATAATAGAAGCTTGCTATCTACTTGATTGAGTTTAAACACTATATATTTCTCTAAATTTTTTGATCTACCATTCTATTACCTTCATATAAGCAATAAAATTTCAATGGTATTCATATTGGAAATTCTCCAAATAGATTAAAAAGATGATATCGCTTTGACACACTCTGCCAATGCATTAGGTATATCTTCCAAACTGGCTTCTACTACTGCTTGGCGATAGGTTTGTAGATTTTTATCATCCCGCAAAATACCACCATTTGAAGATAAAGCATTACAAAAGCTTGTCCACTTCTCCAATTCTTTTTCAATATCATCAATCCAAATCGTAAATTTGTTCGTGATAACAGAAGGATCATGATATGAGTATGGCAGTTTTCCTACTATTGGAGTAGCTGAGGAAGGTAGCCAAGCTATTACTTTTTCTGTACTGTTTTTCTTGGAAGCATCAGCTTTCCTCTGCTTTGCCGGATCATTCGGATATTTCCTTGCTGCACCTAGTGAATCACCATCGACAACAATGTATGTCGGAGTGCCTAAAGACTCTAGAATTAAATATGGTATTTGCAAGTCTTCTTTGCCGGACATCTCTAATATCGAGATTCCCTTGCAATCAAAGGGTATACCCATCTTTTCGGAAATCGCTTCCAAAACGACCTTATCTGTACCCCCTTCTACCAAGGCAACTTTATCAGAAAAAAAGCCTTCAGAGAACGTAGTAGGTAAATGCATTTCAACTATTTTTTTAATTCTTTCCTCCGATATTGAGCTTTTTGTGGCTATTCCGGAAATGGTAGTATACTTACTGGTAGAATAACCATCAGTTAATGAAAAACGTCTGATTGATTCAAATTGTTTTGGTTGGACAAAATAAGGGCTGTGTGTAGCGATTATGACCTGAGCATTTGCTTGAGTGGATAGCCCATAAAGAATTCTTCCAAATGCACGTGCACGCACTGGATGCTGATATATTTCTGGTTCTTCAATACAGATTATAATTGCTGGTAGTTTCTCCAATATTTCATCCAGTTTTACTTTAGCCTCATCACCACTTAATCCCTCTTCTGGAGTATATGTACCTTCAATGAATTTCTTGTCGGGGATTAATGACTCAAACATTGTAATCATAACAGCACGCTGTACGCCATCGCCTTGCTTAGAAATATCTCGTTGGCTACCATCGATAGTGATTTTGGTGCTTATCTCCGGAGATGGATTAGGTATCCAATCCGGAATGGTGGTGCCAAATTCAACAGATGCTGATGGAATAAGTCGGGTCAATCTATCATTTACGCGGTCTGATTGTAACCTTGTTGAAGCGTTTATTGCTGATTGCATAGTCGTTTGTTAGCTCATCAATTATGCCTTTATTTTTTTGTATCCACGTCTGCTTAGCGGCTGCACTCGCATTATTCATTAAATTTCCTATAAGAGCATTGAGAGTTGAGCCTTTCTTATTTGAAGTAATATCTGAGGTCATATCACACGATGCTGGTACTAGTACTAAAGTTATACATTCTTGTAGAACATTTTGCCCGTTAAATCCAAACATATGACTTGCATCGGCATCATTTATTTGCACTAACTGTATAGCATTGTTTGGATCGTCTTCCCAAGATTGTAAGGCGGCGAAGACCTCATCCTTGGATGGTGACAAACCCAAATCGGGTAGACTTGGTATCTCCACTTTTTTGTCCCGATATGCAGGACGTATGTCGGTCACACGAGTCATTGAACGAATATCAGAAAAGCCAGGCCCTTGAAGAGCATTGCCAACGTATTTCTCTTTATTATCACTTAAGCGCCAACTCTTACTAAAAACTGCAGTTTGTCCTTTGCCATACGATTGCAAAATTTCGTGATCTCGAGTTGATAACTCATCGAAAGCTACTGTTACACGAACAGTATCCAAATCAGGATTAGCTTCAATTTCTTCACTAGAATGAATAGACATTCCTTCATCGTTCAGATAGTCGTATATATCAGATGCATCTAAGGTACGACCATTAAAAAACCAATCCAATGCATACAATACTGAAAACTTGCCAGCTCCATTTGGGCCTATAAAAATTGAATAATCATTCAGGTCGACCTCGAAGTCTCTTAAAGAATGATAATTGTAAATATGAATCTTTGAGATTTTCATTTCTATCATCCTCAATCCTATAATTAGTAATAATTAATGAACCTTATAAGGGAGCACTGCATCATGATAATTAATTTCATTAACGCTGCTATCACCTGTAACATCTTTCAATATAGAGAATTAATCTACACCATTTCAAATTGAAAGAAGGATAAGTGGATTAGCTACATAATAATATTATTCTCCTGCGAGATTATCAATCATATAGGTATTTTACATTTTTATTGATAAATGAATTCAATCCATTTCCACTTTTGGCCAGTTCTTTCATTGTTTCAACATTAGCCCTACCAGCTTTTTGATATGAGTAACGATATGTCCTCGATGTGCTCTTAAACTGTACGTCAATGTAATCGACGCCAAGATTATAGGCAAGTACCCCGGAATCTCCATCAACATCGTGATAGGCAATCATTTTTTTACCCCTTTCTGTTAATCCACTTATCAATTTTGGGTATCTTGTTATTTTAACTTCGTATAATTACTATGATATTCAATTAATCAGACTATCCTATATCCAATTATGACACTCCATACACATAAATCAATATAAGTTGGCTGATTTCGATGAATTTTTCCCCAAATATATTTTTTTGCCCTTTCTCGTTTTTTACCTGTATACATAACTTTGTTGTTCTCCGCATGTTTCATCACATTTTCGTAAGGTGGGAGGTATACCTATGGAGCAAAGCATATTTCCGAAAGCGTTACTATAGGACTGCAGTATGTTCAATCGATTTTTCAAAGGTATTTGAGCGCAAATGAGCTTATTTTTTCGTACCGCCACTCCTTCATGTGTGGGAATTCAGAAAATAAGAATGCAAGCTTACTCCCGACCGGATAAGATATGATTCCCTTATATGGAAGAATGTTGTACAATAAAATGAAGATGGTTTTCCTGCATGATTTGAGAGGTATACTCTGTTGTTTTATAGATTTGCTGAGAAGGGATATATAAAAACAAGGAGGATATGTATATGGAGAAGTTTGAATATAAGACGTTGTTTACCGATGCCAAGGGAGTGTTCGGGGGTAAAGTTGATCAAAGTGCATACCAAAGCGAACTGAATGAATTGGGCTCCCAGGGGTGGGAACTGGTAAACGCGGTTGCCGCCGCCCAAAGTTACGGCAGCACAAGATGGATAATCTCCGTCTTAAAGCGCAGGATACAATAAATAAATCAAGAGTATCGGTATAATAAAAACAAAAAGCCAAGGGATTGGTTCAAGTATTACCTCTCCCTTGCTTTATTTATTTAATCACAACAGACTCTGTACGGGCATACCGTTTTTATATTGCACATTTACTTCTCCAATGATCAAGGGTCTTAAGTAATCGATCATTTGGTCAGTCACATCATTACCCTGTGGCGCGATCCATTCATTTGGTATTTTCTTTTCCTTGTTTGCCGCCAGAGAGACCGGGACTGAAGAATACCGGATCTCATAGGGATCATTGCCTTGCCTTATCAGGCAGGTCATTTCTCCGCTATGCCCCTCAAGGGCGCACTGGACCGCTTTCTGTCCCAACAGGTAGGATTCGGTAAGATCCGTCTGACTCGCGATATGAGATGCGCAGCGCTGTAAGAGATTGAGCTCTATACAGCGTACTTTGCATCCGATCTCTTGCCTGACTAAATCCTCAAGTACCCGGCCGGCACCTGCAATGCATCTGTGTCCGAAGCTATCCTCGGTGTCATGCTGAAATTGCTGTGATAAGTAAAGGCCGTTTTGATCCCTTATTCCTTCACTGACAGCAGCGATCACCTTGGATGTTTTTTCATATCGCTGCCTGACGTCCCTGATAAAATCATCTACAGAAAAAGGCCTTTCGCACAGGTAAATAAAATCGGGACCGCCGTTTCTATTGTTTAAGCGTGCCAGGGACGCTGCCGCCGTAAGCCAGCCGGTATCTCTGCCCATCGTTTCAACGATCAATACTCCGGGAACAGAGTAAGATGATACGTCTCTTTCCAATTCGCTGAAGGCCGTCGCAATAAATTTAGCTGCCGATCCAAATCCAGGGCAGTGATCCGTTTGCATCAGGTCGTTGTCGATGGTCTTTGGCACTCCCACAATATGAATATCGGCGACATGATTTTCCCGGAAATATGATGATATTTTCTGAACGGTATCCATAGAATCATTTCCGCCGATGTAGATGAAACAGGTAATATGATTTTGTCTCAGTGTCTCGGTTATTTTTTCGTATGTTGCTTGATCTTGCCGGGACTCTTTCAGCCTATACCGGCAGGAGCCCAGAGCAGATGCGGGAGTATAGAAGAGATCGCGCAGGGCTGCCGGATCTTCCGACAGACTATCCAAGTTGAGAAGTTCATGATTCAGTACCCCTTCGATCCCATGATGCGAGCCGAAAATATGATCGATCTTTCCACTGGATTTTGCCGCCCTTAATATGCCGGTCAATGCCGCATTGATTGCAGCGGTCGGCCCTCCCGACTGTGCGACCAACAGATTATTTTGCATATTCTGCCTCACTTCTTTACTTCTGCAGGCCCAGTACGATCGAAGTGGAATGATATCCGATGCCCATGCGGTCGATACCCATATCGATCAATTGTAGAAAATGCTCGCGCGTGCGGATGCAGCCTGACCCTTTGACTTTTATTTTACCCTTGCCGGCATCCATCATGATCTTTACTACTTCCGCAGTTGCGCCGACGTTGGCGGCACCCGTAAAGAAACCGGTCGAGGATTTAACGAAGTCGGCTCCGGCTGCAACGGCGCATTCAGTGCCTGCTTTGATCTGCTCTTCATTCAAGGCATCGGTCTCGATGATGACTTTGACACTAGTGCCGTATTGATGGCAGACATCCACAACCTCCTTTATATCCTCAGTGACAAAATCGTAATTTCCGCTGCGCAATTGGCCGTAGTTTGAAACAACGTCCAAATCCTGAATTTTATATTTGCTGCAATACTCTTTTGCCTGCATAACTTTGGATTCCGTGGTGGATAAACCAAAGGGGAAGTCACAGACTACGCATAGGCCCGTATCGGTGCCGGCAACCATTTTTGACACCATATCCAGATAAGCAGGATTGATACAGACGGTGGCACAACCCAAATCAATACCCTCCTGCGTGTATTTACGGACGTCTTCCTGAGTAAACTCAGGTTTCAGCACCGCATGATCGATATACCGCGCCAACTCCTTAACAGTCATCTCATTTGCCGTTTTCATCGTAATCATCCTTTCAAACTATATTACAATATCAAGTGATTATATATAATATTATAACAAACAAATAGAAATAGGTGATCACTCAAATGAGGCACAACAATGTGCCATTCATTTTAAGGCTTTGAGTTTAACGTTATTTGATATGATCCTTATATGATAATAAATGCTGTTTATCATAATGTGAAATAACGCAAAATTAAATTATAGCTATTCATTAATATTTATACTATAATAAACATAACTACCTATGGAGGGATATATTATGCCGTTGGATGACAAGCAGATCAAGATCTTTAATGCTCTGAGGGAGACGAAAAGTGATTTAACATCCTATGATTTGGCTGAAATCACTGGGATAAGCCGCCGGTTGATACGCAATAAAATTAAAGGTTTAAGGAAAGCGCTTACTTATTATGATATTGAATTGCTCTCAAAACCTAACAAGGGATATAGAATATTAATTCATGATGATGTGAAATGTGAGAAACTTTTGGGGGAAATAGACAACGTCCAAAACGAAGAGAAATCTATTCCGACCAATGAAAGAGAAAGAACTGATTATCTGACTGTACAATTATTGCTGAGTACCGACTATTTAAAAGTGGATGATCTTGCCGATGAGTTGTATATAGGCAGGGCATCGGTTTCAAATAACCTGAAGGTCATAAGGAAACGCTTCGAAAAGTATAATCTTACGATTATCAATAGACCGGGTTTGGGAATTAAACTTGAAGGCGACGAAGTAGATAAGAGATTGTGCATGTCCGAGTATTTTTTTCATAATCCCATCGAGATATTCTCGGATCTAAAGGGTAAGGGATTTGATATCGAAGAGCTGAAAGAAATATTGGGTCAGATAAAGACCATAATAATAGATTTCTTATTTGAATATAAGATCAAAATATACGGTATAGCTTTTGAAAACCTAGCGGCTCATATCGCCATTGCCATATACCGGATCCGTAATAATAACTATATATCCATTGAGGACGAGGTATATGACAAATTTAAAAATACCGAAGAGTTTGGGATAGCAAAGAAAATGCTGAACAAAATAGAGGAAAAGGTCAATATTAAATTCCCGGAAAGCGAGATCGCCTATATCGCAATGCATCTTATGGGCAAAGAATTGATAGAAAAGGACTATGTTATAAAACATGATGAAAATGTGTTTCCTAAAAATATCGAGGACTTGCTGCATGAGATCATGAATGATGTCTATACAAAACTTGGGCTTGACTTCAGAGGGAACAAGCATTTGTATGTTTCTCTCGGAATGCATATAATGCCGATGATCAACAGGCTTTCGTTCAATATGATCATAAGAAATCCGCTGCATGATGAGATCAAGATGAATTATACCGCGGCTTTTGAAGCCGCCACGATCGCCGGGCTTACGATATATAAAAGAACGGGGCTGTCGCTCTGCGAAGATGAGATCAGCTATTTGGCCTTACATTTTGAATATGCCATTGAACAGAGTTTAAAGACGGTAAAGAATGTTATTCTGGTTTGCGCAACCGGGAGAGGAACCTCACAGCTTGTTTTTTACCACCTCAAAGAAAAACTTTCCGACGTCATAAACGTGGTTGGCATAATAGATCTTTACAGCTTAAAGTCTACTGATTTTACCGATGTGGACTTCATTCTTTCAACTGTTCCCATTTCCATTGATGTTCCCGTGCCCGTTATAAATATTCCATTCTTCTTAAGCGATGAGGATATACGGGATATACGTGTTAAATTAAGCGGCAATGTAACAAAGCAGCTTTTCAGTAACTATTTTACGAAGGATCTATTTGTCAAAGATTTTGCTGCCGATACTAAGGAGGGCGTATTTAAGGAGCTCGACCGGATGGTCAGCAGGCATTTCCATAGTCTTCCCGGTGAGTTCTTTAAGTCTGTTAATGAACGTGAGAAAATTGCATCCACGGAATACGGGAATCTGGTTGCCGTGCCTCACCCGCTGCAGCCGATAAGCAATGAGACCTTTGTGGCGGTCATAATATTAAAGAAACCCATCCTTTGGGAGAGCAAACAGGTGCAGTTGGTGATGCTGCTTTCTTTGGATGCAAGGGAACATAACCTTGAAGTATTATACAGGACAATGGCCAAATTTATATCGGATAAAGAGGCGGTGAAAAAGGTGGTGGACTCCCGCGATCTGGGGATCCTTATGGAGACCATGAATGAGTATGCGGTAAAATGATATAGGGAATAGGCGCTTAATAAATTATTTGCTGATAATCGAGAAGATATATCTTGAGCATGATCCTAAGATATATCTTCTTTAATTTTATACATTCCTATAATAAAGGGCATATTATTGTACCCTCCCGGTTGCAGATAAACTGGCATCGGTCTGAATGGCACATTATTGTGCCCTTTTTGGATGTCCAACTATTTGAGGGTTCTTGTTACAATGATCATAAAGATCTGGGTAATTACTCATTTTAATTGGCTATATGGGGGGTGCTTATTATTAGTGAAGCACGGGAAAACGTAAATAATAACGAAGAGGATATAGCTTTTCAGATTATTTTACATGCCGGCAACGCTAAGAGTTTATGTATGGATGCGGTAAAAGCGGCAAGTGAAAATAAATTTGATGAATCGGACGACTTTTTTAAACAGGCTGCGGATGAATTGGAGCAGGCTCATAATTGTCAAACCGATATAATAAGGCAGGATATCCTGGATAAAGAAGCTAAGGTGAGTTTGCTTATGGTGCACGCGCAGGATCATGTGATGAATGCCATAACCGTATATGATTTGACTTTGCAGATAGCAAAATTATACCGCAGATAGAAATGATACGGTAAAACAACTTGGCATGGATTAAATTCAGGAAGGAGGTGAGAGTATGAAAATACTGATTATTTGCTCCGCAGGCATGTCAAGCAGCCTTATTGCAAATAAGATGCAGCAGGAATTGCAAAAGATGGGAATTGAAGGTGTCGTAGATGCTTTTTCATCTTCAGAGATGATTTCTAGGATGGACGACTATGACATAGTGCTTGTGGGGCCGCAGCTCAGGTATATGTATGCGGAGATTGCGGATACATGTGCCAAGGCAGGTAAAACTGCTCTGTTGATCGATATGAAGGCATATGGCAAGCAGGATGCGGCAGCGATCATAAAACAGGTACAGGAGGCTTTAAGCAAATAAGACTAATTATGCATTTATAACAGATATTAAATTTTAACTAAGGAGGGAAAACCAATGAAAAAGAAAAACTTCATGGACAGGATGACCGATGTGGTCATAGACAAACTGGCCGGGCCCATGGGAAAGTTTGCTTCTTTGAAACCGATGCTGGTTATTAAGGATGGACTTGTGGCGATTACGCCGGTTATACTGGTAGGCAGTTTGTTCTTGCTGATCCAACTGCTTGGCCAGCCTGTGATCGGAGGCTCGGGCAAGCCTTTGATACCGGCATTGGCACCGTTTGCCGAGAAGATAGGGTTGGTCAATTCGCTGACCATGGGATTCATGTCTTTCTATGCCGCCATAGCGTTTTCCGTATGCTATGCGAGGGTGTATAAATTAGATCAGCTTACAATGGCGATCATGGGAGCTTCGGCTTTTATGCTGATCAATATAGACAAAGTCTCCGACGGAGCTATTCAGGTCGGTAACTTTGGAGCCGCCGGCATATTTGCGGCCATGGTCACGGTATTCGCCTCGGGCTGGATCTATAGATTTTGCACCAGAAAGAATTTGGTTATAAAAATGCCGGAAGGTGTTCCGCAGGGTGTAGGCAATGCATTCACCTCATTGATCCCTTTTGCAATCGTATTCGTAATTGCATGGGCAGTAAGAACACTTATGGGTATAGATCTGTCGTCTGTCTTTACCATGATCTTCTCACCTATTTTTAAGGCGGCAGACAATATCGGCTTATTCACTCTCAGGTGTTTCATATCGCAGACATTCTGGGGCGTCGGAATCCATGGAGACAACATATTGGCTCCTGTTCTTGGACCTTTGAATTTGCTGTGGATCGGAGAAAATAATAAGGCTGCAATGGCCGGCGTAGCACTTACCCAGCTGCCTCACATCTGGACTGAGGCAACTGAAAGATGTGTTTTGTTTACCTCCTCTGAGTGGGGGCTGCTGTTCTGGATGTATTTTTCAAAGAAAAAGAGCACTAAGGCAATGGCTGTTGCCTGTACGCCTTCCGCTATATTCTGCATTATCGAACCGCTCGTATTCGGTTTGCCCATCGTGATGAATCCCATATTGATAATCCCGTGGATACTATCGGCAACAATTGCCGGGTTTGTGGGATATGGCATTTTTGCGTTGGGTTTGTGCAACAGGTTCTTTGTACTGATGCCCTGGGCCACCCCGCCGCCGATACTGGCTTTCCTTGGAACCGGCGGTGATTGGAGAGCGATCTTGGTCGTTATAGTATCATTTTTAATAGGGGTGATCGTTTACTATCCGTTTGTCAAAGCATGGGAAAGACAGGAGGACAATGAGATCGCAGGCGCAGTGACAACTGAAGGTACGGATACTTCATCGAACTGATCATCTATACGTTTTAGGGGAGCGGATTTTATTAACTCCCCGTTCTTATTACAGGACTTGGAGGCAGAGATAAATGACGAATAAGTTTCCGGAAAATTTTATGTGGGGTGCCGCCGTCTCAAATGTACAGGCGGAGGGAGCATACCTGGAAGACGGCAAGGGTCTGGACGTATATGATGCGATGACCGGAGCGGAAGGCGCGGCGGACTCATCGGTGGCCTCGGATCATTATCATCGTTATAAGGAGGATATTGCCTATTGCGCCGAGATGGGTTTTAAGGCTTACCGCTTTTCGATCGTCTGGTCAAGGATCCATCCTAATGGGGATGAGAAAGAGCCCAATGAGAAGGGATTAAAATATTATGACGATATGATCGACGAACTGCTGAAATACGGCATTGAACCGGTGGTATCCTTGGTGCATTTTGATATGCCCAATGCCTTGGCAGTTAAATATAATGGCTTTTCGTCAAGGCGGACGGTGGATCTTTTTGAAAGACATGTCAGACAGGTTGTGGAAAGATACAGGGATAAGGTCAAGTACTGGATCACGTATAATGAAATCAATACGGCTATTTTAAATCCCGATATGGTGGCGGGAGCTAAGGTATCCGGCGGTGAAAATACAACTAAAGAGTTGTTTAAAATAAACCACTATACGCAGCTTGCCCATTCCAAAGCGGCCATAGTTATAAAGGAGATCATTCCGGACGCCAAAGTGGGCGGTATGATCGCATATACGCCCTTTTACCCGGCGACATGCCATCCCAATGATGTTCTGGGTGCTCAGTTTATAAACAACTATGTTAACTATCAGCGCCTTGATACCATGGTGAACGGCGAGTATCCGCAGTATTTAAACAAATACCTTGACAACAGAAATGCGCTGCCGGACATTACGGAAGATGATATGAGGGTTTTGAAGAAGTCCAAAATCGATTTTATTGCCTTCAGCTATTATAGGTCGGGCGTTGTTGCGGCACCAAAGGATGATTTGACAGAGCTGTATGATGACCCGCAGAAGTTTATCGAAACCGGTGACAAAAATCCATATTTAAGTTCCAGCGAATGGGGCTGGCAGATCGACCCCGCAGGCCTGAGATATGCGATCAATGACCTTTATGACAGGTATCACCTTCCGCTTTTCATAGTGGAGAACGGTATCGGGGTCCGTGAGGAGCTTGATGAAAATATGACGGTCGAAGATGATTACCGCATCGATTATCTCAGCGGACACGTCGGGGAAATGAAAAAGGCTATCGCCGAGGACGGAGCGGAGGTATTGGGCTATCTGATCTGGGGGCCCTTTGACTTCCTGAGCTCAAAAAAGGAAATGAAGAAGCGCTATGGTTTGGTCTTTGTAAATAGGACCGATGACGACGTGCGCGACTTAAAGCGTTATAGGAAGAAGAGCTTCTATTGGTATAAAAAAGTCATTTCTTCTAACGGAGAAGATATTTAGCAGAGGTGGAGATATGGAAGAGATATATTTTTTGCGGCCGCTGTTCTTAGAGAAGATCTGGGGAGGAACAAGGCTCAATGAAAGATTTGGATACGGCATACCGGAGGGAATAAATAAGCAAAAGGTCGGAGAGGCCTGGGGGGTTTCCGGTCATCGCAGCGGCAAAAATATCATTGCCAACGGACAATACGAGGGCATGAATTTAGATGACCTTTGGAAGAAGCACCCTCATCTTTTCGGAGAAGACGGGTCAAGGCAGGACTTTCCTTTACAGCTGAGATTGGTGGATGCGCAGAGTGATCTGAGCATTCAGGTACATCCCTATGAGGAATATGCCATGGCCCATGAAAATGAGCATGGAAAGAGTGAGGCCTGGTACGTTATAGAGTGTTTGCCCGAAGCTAAGCTGGTCTATGGAAGCAGTGCAAGGACAAAGAGTGAACTGAGAAATATGGTGTCAAAGGGCGAATGGGACGAACTAATATGCAGAAAAAGCATTAAACCCGGAGATTTTGTATATGTGCCACCGGGGATGATGCATGCGATCAATGAGGGCACAATGGTGCTGGAGGTAGCGGAATGCAGCGATGTCACCTACCGCTTTTACGATTATGACAGGGTGGATACAGACGGAAATCATAGACCGCTGCATGTGGAAAAGGCCATGGATGTACTGACCGTACCCACGGATAAAGTTGAACTTGCAACAAAAACCATTGATTATACCGATGCAAGGCATGAGATATTATTGGAGAATGAGTATTTTTATATTTCGAAGCTTACCGTTGCGGGTAAGGCCGCCGTTACGAAGGACAAACCGTTTTATGCCTGTTTTGTGTTGGACGGCAATGGGACAATATTTGATTATGCAATTAAAAAGGGTGATTTTTTTATAATTCCGTCGTCCTATAATACGCTGGAGACCGAAGGAAATTTTGAGCTGATCGCAGCCTATGCGTAAGGTTTGAAAAGTGCGGAAGACAATATCTGTTGTTCAAGGGAGAAAAAATCATGGTAAAAATAATCTGTCCATCGATGATGTGTGCCGATTATGATTTTTTAAAAGAAGAAGTATCGGAACTGGACTGCGCGGGAGCCGACATATTCCATATAGATATAATGGATGGAAGCTTCGTGCCGAATTTTGGAATGGGACCGCAGGATGTAAGATGCATCAGAAAAAACACAGACAAGCCTGTTGATGTGCACCTGATGATCGAAAATCCAGGCAATTATATAGAGCTGTTTGCGGATCTGGGAGCAGACATAATATACATGCATCCGGAAGCAGATAAACATCCGGCAAGGACCTTAGGCAAGATCAAGGCTGCCGGAAAATCGGCGGGGATAGCGATCAATCCCGGGACTTCCATAGAGACGATAGGGGAGCTTTTGCCGCTGACCGATTATGTAATGGTCATGACGGTGAATCCGGGATTTGCCGGTCAGAAGTATTTGGGCTTTGTAAATAATAAAATTGAAAAACTTATTAAACTTAAACAAGAATATGGATTTAAAATAATGGCCGACGGCGCCATTTCTCCGGCAAAGGTCAAAGAGCTTTCGGACATGGGTGTGGATGGTTTTATACTGGGGACCTCGGCGCTATTCGGCAAGGGCGAAGATTATAAAACCATTATAGAAAGATTAAAGAAATAACGGAGGGCCAAAATGAAAATCGGCATAGGAAACGACCATGTAGGATACAGGCTGAAACTTGAAATAAAGCGGCACTTAGAAAACAAGGGATATGAAGTAGTGGACTTTGGACACCACAATGAGGAAAGGACGGACTATCCCATATATGGAGAAGCAGTAGCCAAGGCAGTGATCAATAAGGAAGTGGACCGCGGCATTTTAATATGCGGCACGGGAGTGGGAATATCCTTGGCAGCAAACAAAGTAAACGGCATAAGGGCCGCCGTATGCAGCGAACCTTATACGGCAATGCTGTCCAAGCAGCATAACGACACCAATATATTAGCCTTCGGCGCCAGGGTCGTGGGAAGCGAGCTGGCAAAGATGATAGTGGATTCATGGCTGGGAGCTGAATATGAGGGCGGCCGGCATGCCGCAAGGGTAAAAATGATCAAGGATATAGAGGACAGGCAATAGTTTTATAGTCCGAGTATTAAATCAGAGATGAGGGAGGAGATATCATGATGAAGAAATTACCGGATACGTTTTTGTGGGGCAGTTCTACAAACGCTCAGCAGTTCGAGGGCGGATACGGCTTGGACGGAAAGGGAATAAGTATTTCCGATACGAGGGTGCTCAAGAACGGATATTCCGATTTTCATATTGCCAGTGACCATTATCATCATATGGAAGAGGATTTGGATCTATATCAGGAGATGGGATTCAGCATTTACCGTTTTTCCATTGCATGGACAAGAATTTATCCGACGGGCGAAGAAGATGCTCCCAATGAAAAGGGATTGGCTTTTTACGACCGTATGGTGGACGGCCTGATCAAAAGAGGTATAACACCTGTTGCTATGCTGTATGCCTATGACCTGCCGCAGGCATTATTGGATAAATACAAGGGTTTTTTGGACCGCAGGGTCGTCGATCTATATATTAGATATGTTACCGCTATATTTAAACACTTTAAAGGCAGAATAAAATACTATGTACCATTTAATGAACCCAACCTTTTTCATAAAGACCAGGAGTATATTGCGGGGAATAAAAATTTAACAGATAAGGAGACATGGCAGGCCGAACATCATCTGACTTTAGCCTATGCGAGATGTGTAAATGCATGTCATGAAATAGATCCGGATGCCAAGATCGGGCCGGGTTGTGCCTGCACGATTGAATATCCGGCTACATGTGATCCAAAGGATGTCATAGGTGCGTTGAAGGAAATGTATATGACCAACTGGGCATATTTGGACACCTACTGCAGAGGGGGATATCCTAGATATTTCCTAAATTATTTGGAGAGCATCGATTGTATGCCCAGGATGGAGCCTGGCGACGAAGAATTAATTGCTTCCGTAAAACCTGATATGATTTCGACAACATATTATTCAATAAATGTATTTTCCGCATCTAAGATAGAAAGGCCGTTAAAGGAGACACCGGCGCCAAAGACGGTGCAGGAGGCATTGGTGCAGTATAGGCCGGGAAACCTGAATCCGTACTGCAATGAGACGGAGTGGGGATGGATAATAGACCCCAACGGCTTATATTACCAGCTGATGGAGGTATATCACCGTTATCAACTGCCTATTCTAATTTTGGAGAACGGTATGGGTGCCACCGAGCAGCTTGATGAAAACAATAAAATATATGACGACTATAGGATCGATTATTTGAAACGTCATATAGAAGTAATGAAAAAAGCGGCCGCCGATGGAGTAAATATAATAGGCTATCTGACATGGTCCGCGATGGACCTGCATTCCACAAGAGAAGGTTTCGTGAAGCGGTACGGCCTGGTCTATGTAGACCGATATGAACATACCATAGGTACGATGAATAGGTATAAAAAGAAATCCTTCCATTGGTATAAAAAAGTAATAGCATCCAATGGAGAGGATCTCGAAAACGACATTGAGTACTAAGTAAGTTTGAGCTCCGGTAAATATTTTTATCGGAGCTCAAACTTTATCATCGGTTTTAATATTTATAATGCATTTCCATTTGCGGCAGTTCTTTCGATATTCATGACCGTATAACTTTTTAAGCTGTTTACAGCGGAACGCAGATCATCGTCGCTGACCTCGTGCTTCATGCGGACAACGGCCCGGCCCTTTGCAGGGTCTGCCTGCGCCCATATGCCGTCCATACTGTTGAGGGCATTTTCGATCTTCGAGGCACAGCTGCCGCAGACCATGCCGTATATGGTGAGTACGGCCGTATATGGGTAGTGGTCCGGGTTTCTGTCGGATACTTTTATACGCTTTACACTTTCCGAATCTCCGCTCCCGCAGCAGCCGCTGCGCAGTTTCTTTCTATAGCTCCCGACCGCATAGATCCCGGCAAATACGATGGCCAGGATGATGATCGCATAAAGATAAATCACACTGCCCATAACTATTCTCCTTTCATGACGCTCCCGGGTAAATGCCCCATAGAGCAGCATGCTCACTGCTTATTGATGCTATTGGACCTTTTGATTTGTGAGCGCACCAAGTGGGCATTTACTTCGGGACCATTTTCCTTATGGCAGCTGTCGCTCAAGGGGCAGTCTGCACAGTCATAACCGCAGGAACTTTTGCCTTCCCTTTTATTTTTGACTATGCGGGCTATGACAAGGGCGGTAACGACGATCAGGACTGCACAGACGCCTATGTTAGCCAGATTTTCTGTTATCCAGTTCAACATATTTATCCCTCCTTATGGCCGATAATATATAGTATATTTTTCCCGGCCGGAATGATGATTATGCTGCCTGTTCTGCAAACTTTGCCGACTGTCTGTTGGGATCGGGACGGAACAGCAGGTAAAGTATGACTGCCAGCACTGCGAAAGCGGCTATCGTTCCTCCGCCGAAAGCAACCTCTCCTAAGATCAGTCCGCCGATCTGATAGACCATCAGTGCCACGCTGTATGCCAGCAGATTTTGGAATATAAGCGCGAACCAGAAGTATTTTTTGGAGCCCATTTCCCTTGCCATGGTTGAGATTGCCGCAAGGCAGGGAGAATCAAACAGATTGAAGAACAGGAAGGATACCGCTGCAATGCCTGTGGGGAAGAATGCCGCAAACTGTGTATGCATGGAAACCGCATATTCCTCGACTTCTCCCAGGCCAGATAGAACGCCCATGGTGGAGACTATAGCTTCCTTGGCGACAAAGCCGCTCAAACTGGATGCCACAGCCTGCCAGGTTCCGAAGCCCAACGGCATAAAGATCCAGGCTATCGCGCCGCCGATGATTGCTAAGAAACTGTATTGAGTATCTACTAAGCCGAACACTCCGTTTTGCATGCCGAAGCTGCCTAGGAACCACATGACCACACAGCAGAGGAACAAGATGGTCCCGGCCTTCTGCAGGAATGCCGAAACACGGTCCCAAACGTGAAGCATAACTCCCCTAAACGACGGTATATGATATTGGGGCAGCTCCATGACGAAGGGCGCCGGATCTCCGGCGAAGATCGACATCTTCTTCAGCATGATGCAGGAGGCTATGACGAGGACTATGCCCGAGAAATACATGAGTGGTGCCATCCACCATGCGCCCCCCATAAGAAAGCCTGCTATCAATGCAATGACCGGCAGCTTGGCGCCGCAGGGTATGAACGTAGTGGTAATCATCGTCATACGGCGGTCTTGTTCATCCTCAATGGTGCGGCAGGCCATAATGCCCGGAACGCCGCAGCCGGAAGAGATCAAAAACGGTATGAAGCTCTTGCCCGATAGACCGAAACGGCGGAAAACACGGTCCATTATAAAAGCCACACGCGCCATATAGCCGCAGTCTTCCAATATGGAAAGGAAGAAGAACACGATGGCCATCTGAGGTGCGAAGCCGATGGGCGCCGCGAGTCCTCCTATGATGCCGTCCACGACAAGGGACACGGCCCAGTCAGCCGCTCCCATGTTTTGGAGAAAGCCCTGTACGGCAGGCTGTATCCATGTACCGAACAATACGTCGTTAGTCCAGTCTGTAACGATGCTTCCTAATGAGGAGACTGCAACATAATAAACCGCAAACATTACTAACGCAAATATGGGCAGCGCAAGCCAACGGTTTGTGACCACCCTGTCTATCCTGTCCGAGACGGAAAGCTTGCCTGCATTTTTCTTATTATAGCATCCTTTGAGTATCGATGCTATATAGATATAGCGCTCGTTTGTGATTATGGACTCGGCGTCGTCGTCCAGTTCCCTTTCAGCTGCCTTGATATCTTGCTCTATATGGTCCAGCAGCGATTTGTCCAGATTGAGCTGGGCGATTACCTTCTCGTCGCGCTCGAATATCTTTATGGAGAACCAGCGCTGCTGCTCCTGAGGCAGGTCGTGGACCGCAGCCTCCTCTATGTGGGCCAGCGCATGCTCCACCGGGCCGGAGAATGTGTGCATCGGTATGGTCTTTGCAGACTGCGCCGCGCTGATAGCCTCTTCGGCAGCCAAAGTTATTCCCGTGCCCTTTAGTGCCGATATCTCTACGATCTTACAGCCGAGTTCCCGGCTGAGTTCGGATATGTTTATATTGTCTCCGTTCTTTTTGACCAGATCCATCATATTGATGGCGACCACCACCGGGATGCCGAGTTCGGTGAGCTGTGTGGTGAGATAGAGGTTTCTCTCAAGGTTGGTACCGTCTACTATGTTTAAAATAGCATCGGGCCTCTCGCCGATGAGGTAATTCCTTGCCACAACTTCCTCCAAGCTGTAGGGAGAGAGCGAGTAAATACCCGGCAGGTCCATTATGATGACGTCCTTATGATTCCTGAGCTTGCCTTCCTTCTTCTCGACCGTGACGCCGGGCCAGTTGCCGACATACTGGTTGGAACCGGTCAGAGAGTTGAACAGCGTGGTTTTGCCGCTGTTGGGGTTGCCGGCCAAAGCAATTTTGATTTCCAATGATAATACCTCCTTCTATGGGTTAGAGTATCTTAACTGATGGATAATAAAAATGGGGATCATCCCTGTAAAATTACCGTACCTCTATCATTTCCGCATCGGCCTTGCGTATGGAGAGTTCGTAGCCGCGCACGGTCACCTCTACGGGGTCGCCTAATGGAGCGGCCTTGCGCACGTATACGTCCACGCCCTTGGTTATCCCCATGTCCATTATGCGCCTTTTGACCGCGCCCTCGCCGTGAAGCTTCAAGACTGCCACGGTCTCGCCGATCCTTGCGTCCCTGAGTGTTTTCATAAACATACCCCCTGTCTTAATTATATCATGATCTTGTTTGCCATCTCCCTGTTGATGGCTATGCGGGAATCCTTGATATTGACTATGATGTTGCCCCCCATAATGGAAACGACGGTAACGTAGCCTCCGGTGACAAAACCAAGGTCTTCCAGACGCTTTTTCACATCCGCCTTTCCGCCGACTTTCCGTATGATGTTTTCCTCACCTATGGGTGCTAACGTTAATGGCATCATATTGTCCTCCTTCGCATGTTTTTGTCAGATGTCTCTATTCAACGGTTCAAATTGATGGTTAGATTTCTCTAACCTTCTTTAGTTTAATACCTCTAACTTGATTTGTCAATAGGTTGGTCTCAGTGCATCTTGATTATTTTGCCGGAGTGTGTTAATCTAATTTCAATAGTTAATGAAAGCCGGTGAAATTGGCTGTGAAAATATTGAAGGCGTCCGAGGACTATCTCGAGGCCATGCTGATGATGAAGGAGAGACACGGATTTATACGTTCCGTAGATATAGCCGAAGAATTGGGCGTTACTAAACCAAGCGTTACCTATACTACAAAAAGGCTGCGTGAAAACGGGTATATAACCATGGATAAGGATGGGCTCATCACACTCACCGATTCGGGAATGGAGATAGCCGCCCGCATTTATGAACGGCACAAAGTGCTGACTGAGTTCTTCGTATGGCTGGGCGTCGATGAAAAGACTGCCCGTGAGGATGCCTGCAAAGTGGAACACGACGTGAGCGAGAAAACGTTCGACGCCATATGCCGGCACATGGGGAAAGTAATTAGGTAGGCTCATTGAGTAAGACGTCTCTGGCAGAGTACGGAATATTTTATGCTGTGACGATAGGTGGGGGAATTATATGAATGATATACTGCAAATTATTACAGGTATAGGGATACCGCTGCTGGGTACTACGTTGGGTGCGGCAGCGGTGTTTTTCATGAAGGGCGATATGAGGCCGGGCGTCCAGAAACTGCTTCTCGGATTTGCTTCGGGCGTGATGATAGCGGCCTCGGTCTGGTCGCTGCTCATACCGGCCATAGATATGGAGGAGAAGGCCGGCGGTATAGCATGGCTGCCGGCCGTTACCGGCTTTTTGTTCGGCATTGCATTTTTGCTGCTGCTGGATTCCGTTGTTCCGCATCTGCACCTCAACTCCGATAAGCCGGAGGGGAAGCCCAGCAAGCTGGGCAGGACCGCGATGCTCGTGTTTGCGGTTACGCTGCATAACATTCCCGAAGGCATGGCGGTGGGCGTTGTGCTGGCCGGCATGCTGAAGAGCAACGGAGCGGTCATTACCGTTGCCGATGCCTTTGCTTTGGCAATAGGCATTGCGATACAGAACTTCCCGGAGGGAGCCATCATTTCCATGCCCCTCATGAGTTCGGGGCTGTCAAAGGGCCGGGCCTTTTACTACGGCTTTCTGTCCGGCGTCGTGGAACCGATAGGCGCGATCATTACCATTCTGCTGACGTCTTTGGTCACGCCCATACTTCCGTACATACTTTCCTTTGCCGCGGGCGCTATGATCTATGTGGTGGTGGAGGAGCTCATTCCGGAGGCCCAGACGGGAGAACACAGCAATATCGGAACCATCGGGGTGGCGATCGGTTTTGCTCTGATGATGGTGCTGGACGTGGCTCTCGGATAGAGTCGTCAAGCCGATGCTTAAGTGATGCGATCGTATTAAAACTCCTCTTTGCAGGAGTTTTAATTTAATATGAATATATACTGCCTTATGGAGAGAAATTGAATGATCGATTTTTTAGCTGCCCTTATACTTGATTTTTTAATAGGAGATCCGTATAAATTCCCTCATCCCGTAAAGCTTATGGGGAAGATGATTTCATTTGAGGAAAAAACCGCACGCAGACTGTCCAAGAACAGCGGCTCTCTTAAGGGATGGGGGGCCTGCATCGTATTGATAAACATGGCGGTGGCCTTTTTCCTTCCTTATTATATACTCAAGTTTTTAAGGGGATACGGCCCGGCCTATCACATAGTGAACACATACTTTTTGTATACATGTGTCGCCGCCGGCTGCCTGCAGCGCGAAGCCATGAAGGTATATGCAGCCTTATCGGAGGGCCTAGACAGGGCAAGGCACGTGCTGTCCTTTATAGTGGGCAGGGACACCAAGGATCTTGACGAGGGAGAGATAATACGAGCGGCCGTGGAGACCGTGGCGGAGAATACCTCGGACGGCGTGACGGCTCCCATGCTGTATGCCATGATAGGGGGAGCTCCCTTGGCCTTCCTCTACAAGATGGTGAATACCATGGACTCCATGCTGGGCTATTTAAATGAGAAGTATAAGGATATCGGCTTTTACCCCGCCAAGACGGACGACGTGTTCAACTTCCTGCCGTCGCGGCTTACGGGAGTCGTCATGTGCATCTCATCTGCCTTTACATTCAAAGTCGCGGACGGCTTCAGGATAATGATAAGGGACAGGAGAAACCACAAGAGCCCCAACTGCGCCTATCCCGAAGGTGCAGTCGCCGGTCTGCTCGGCGTGCAGCTGGGCGGGGACAATACATATTTCGGCGAGGTCATGAAAAAACCCAGGATCGGCGACAAGCTGCGGGATCTGGAAAGGGACGATATTAAAAGATCGATCGAAATAATGTACCGGACGGAAATAGTGTTTGCCGTCATTTATTTCATAATATTGCGGGTGATTTCATGATACACGGCGGAGATGTCGTCTCATACAAAGATAGATACGGCGGGGATATGATCGACTTCAGCAGCAACATAAATCCGCTCGGTCCTCCGGCCGGGCTGAAGGATGAGATGGACAGGGCATATTCCGAGCTTCGCGCGTATCCCGATATACAATACAGGGAGCTCAGGCAGAATATTGCGGATTACTTAGGGCGCGATACTGGGGAAGTAATAACGGGAAACGGCGCAGTAGATATCATAGACAATTTGTGCGTGATGTTTGACAGGATCGTGACAGCGACGCCGTGTTTTTCGGAGTATATAAGCAGGCCGGCCGTATACGGCAAGCAGGTTTTAAAACTGCCTTTGGATGATAAATTTCGCATAGACCTGCAAGCTTTGGCAGATAGCCTGCGCCGCGGCGACCTGCTGATACTGGGAAACCCCAATAATCCCACCGGACTGCGTATACCGGAAAAGACGCTGATGCATATTTATGATATCGTAAAGCAAAGGGGTGCCTTTCTGCTGCTGGACGAGGCGTTCTTTGAGTTTTGCCCTCCCGACTACGACAGCATAGAGTTACTGCATGATGCCGATAGTATATGCGTCGTAAGAGCGGCCACGAAGGTCTTTGCGCTGCCGGGTATAAGGCTGGGATACGGCTGGGCTTCCCGTGAATTTGCTGGGAGATACCGGGGAATCGAGAACCCCTGGAGTGTCAATGCATACGCCAATGCGGCGGGCAGATGTATATTCAGGGACAAAGGCTATATTGAACGTACCCGGGAGTATATAAACAGGGAAAGGCAATACCTTACGGACGGGCTGCGTGAAATAGAATGGATAAGACCCTATGGCAGCGATGCCAATTTTATGCTGCTTAAACTGTTTAAATATGATGAGGACATGGTGTTTGACAGGTTGATACGCAATGGGATCATGATAAGGAAGGCTTCGAGCTTCGAAGGTTTGAACAAAACCTACATAAGGATCGCCGTGAAGGACCGCGAAAGCAACCGTAAACTTATGGGGTTTCTGAGAGAGTTTGAACAGTAACTCCAATATAAAGACCGCAATTCACATTTCGCGAATTACGGTCTTTTGCACAATATGGACTGCATCTGATCATGAAGGAAATGATCCACGATTTAGTTAAAAGACTTAACTTAATCATTTTGTTCAATTTGTTGAAAGGCATAGGCAATGGCGCCGAGTGCAGACGCATATTTACCGAGAGAGGCCAGGCAGATGTCCGCATGGATGGGAGACAGAGCATCGACGGTACGCTGGATCTCAGGCAGAATGGGCTGCATGTATTCGGCAAATGGGCCCCCGATGATAACTTTCTCGGGGTTGACGAATCCGATAGCGTTGGCAATAACTACGGAAAGCTCCAGGATAAAAGAATCTATGATCCCGCGGGCCGACACGTCGCCTGCGGAATACGCAGGGACAACTTCCTGATAGTCGTAGCCTCCCGAGGACAGGTAGCGTGTGGATACCTTTTGCTCGAAGACACCTGTCTGTCCCAGTACGTTGAACCGCTTTTTGTATATATCATCCGTGCCTATCTGGTAACAGATCTCTGCCGCCAGAGACTGATATCCGTTTAAAATATGTCCGCCGCTGATGATCGCGCCGCCTATGCCGGTGCCGATGGATATATAGAAGATATCGTCGGAATTTTCACCGGATCCCTGCCAGCGCTCGCCCAGCAGGGCACAGTTGGCATCGTTAAAGAGAAATATGGGAAATGAATAATGTTTTTTCAGGATGGACAGCACGTCGTAGGAGTGCCAGTTCAGCGTCCCGGAATGCAGCACGACGCCGTCTTCACTGACGGTGCCCGGTATACTCATCCCCATGGCGGAAATGATCTGCTGGGCCAGGCCGCTTTCCTCGATATAACAATCGATTTCATGGATCAAATCATCTAATTTATTTGTATTTGGTATAGACTTTTCTCTTAATACCTTCCCCAAAAGATCGGTCGTCAGTATCAGCGTTTCCGAACCGTCCATGCTTATGCTCAGAGCATAGGCGGAACAGGGATTAAAACCAAGCATGTGCGCCGGTCTTCCCGCACCCTTTTCAGGAGGTTGTTCTCCCAGGTCAACGATCAATGATTTTTGCAGCAGTTCATTGACGATGCTTGATACCGTAGGTTTACTGAGGCCCAATTCTCTGGCTATCTGAGCTCTGGATATAGGGTAATCATTTTTTATCAGTTCCAGTACGAGCGAACGATTCGCACGCTTGACAAAATCCAATGTAATCGAAGGTCCAATATAGTTCTCCATGATGGCTCCTTTCCATTAAGGCCTAAATAAATAGTTCAATGGCTTATCTATTAAATATTATAGCTAAAAATTGTAAAAATTTCAATTAAAAATTTAAACATAAAAGAATTGGAGCAAATTCTCATATATTCCAGCAATATGAGGCTTTTAGAGGAATATGGGACCGAAATAAAAACGCTTGACAAAGGACATATAATGTATTAAAATAAGTAAAATTTATTAACTAATTACTTTTTTTATTCTTATAACAAAATGGTGAGGGGTGCTAAAATGGCAAGATATATTGTGCGGAGACTCATGCTGGCTGTCCTGACTTTCTTCTGCATTACGGTAATCGTATTCTTCATCTCTTATATGGCTCCGGGTTCCCCCTTGGACTATTTGCTGGCAAATTCCAATATGTCCGCCCAGGAGGTCGAACAGCGCGCTGCGCAGCTCGGGCTTGATAAACCGGTATATGTACAGTATTTTTCCTGGCTGAAAGAACTGATGCATGGGAATTTGGGTTATTCTTACCGGGAATACCGCAGCGTAAAAGAAATGATAGGCGAGCGTCTGGGCAACACTCTGCTGCTGACCTTTTCATCGCTGCTCATCGCCTATCTTGTGGCGATCCCCGTCGGGATACATTCCGCGCGAAAGCCATATTCCATGAGCGATTTTACATTTTCGACCGTTGCATTGGTCGCAATGGCGCTTCCAGCTTTTTTTATAGGCATGTTCTTGACCTGGATATTTTCGGCGAAACTCGGATGGCTGCCCATGAGCGGAATGTACTCATCCGACGTAGACAAATCGGCCGTCGATTTGCTCAAGCACATGGTAATGCCGGTAACATGCCTGGCGCTGCAGCAGGTCGGCAATGTGATGCGGCAGATGCGCAGCAGCATGCTGGAAGTGCTCAGCGAGGATTATATACGTACCGCACGGGCGGAGGGGTTATCGGAAATGCGTACGGTTTATACACATGCCCTGCGCAATGCCCTGACCACTATAGTTACGCTGTTTGGCACGTCTCTGCCGTTTTTGGTCGGCGGCGCCGTCGTCACCGAACAGGTATTTTCCTGGCCGGGGATAGGGAGCTTAATGGTAACCAGTATTACGACAAGGGATTATCCCGTCATCATCGGTATTACCGTAGTGGTGGCTATTGCAGTTTTGCTGGGCAACCTCATAGTGGATATAGTCTACGGCATATTGGATCCTAAGGTGCGTTATGACTGATGAAGGGGGCGGGGAGATGAAACGTAAGCAAAACAGGCAGTCATACTATGCCGATGTGTTCGGGAAATTTCGGCGGCATAAACTGGCCATGTTTTCTCTATGCACGCTTGTGATAGTGATCTTAGCAGTGGCGTTTCTGCCTGCGCTGCTCAAGCTGGACCCGACAAAGACGGGGCAGGGAAAGAGCTATCTGGCGCCTGACGGCAGTTTTATCCTGGGCTTGGACAAGCTGGGCAGGGATAACTTTGCGCGGCTTCTGTACGGCGGGCGTACGTCATTATTGGTCGGGCTGCTGTCTACTTTTATCAGCATCATAATAGGCGTTCCCCTCGGCCTCTGCGCGGGTTATTTCCGAGGTGCCTGCGAAGCGGTCGTCATGCGCATGGTCGACATCTTTATGGTATTTCCGTCTATGATATTGATCCTGGTGCTGGTATCCATTATAGGTCCGTCGGTCTGGTCCGTAACTATCATCATTGGAATAATGGGCTGGCCGAATTTTGCACGTATCGTCTACGGAAGCGTGCTGTCCGTGTCCTCAAAAGAATATGTGGAAAGCGCCCAAGCCGTAGGAGCTTCACACCTGAGGATACTAAAGGATTATATACTTCCCAATGCCATTTCTCCCGTGCTTGTGACTACCACATTCCGTACGGCGTCGGCAATTTTGGAGGAAGCATCGCTGAGCTATCTGGGAATGGGCGTCCAGCCGCCGGCAGCTTCACTGGGCAATATACTAAACGATGCCCAGTCTATCACTACCCTCACCATGCGTCCATGGTTTTGGATACCGCCCGGATTATTATTGATGCTGATAGTATTATCGATAAATTTCATCGGTGACGGCATGCGCGATGCCCTTGACCCGAAAATGAAGGTATAACGAATATAAAATGCCTGCTGTCAAAAATTACATTTATTATAGGGCAGTGAGCGTTTTTATATAAAAACAATATAAAGGGGAGAGATTTATTATGAAAGTATGGGGAAAGAAACATCGGTACGCGCTCGTCTTTTCATTGGTATTTGTCATGCTTTTACAGCTGCTCACGGGCTGCGGCGGCAGTGATACTTCCAAGAAGACGTCTCCTGATGCTTCGGACAAAGCGGAAGGCAATAAGCGCGTGGATAAGGTCACCATTGCGATCCAAAGTTCGCCGGACACATTGAATCCTTATAATGTGAGCGGAGCATATGGCGATCCAATAAACGACGTGATCTATGACAAGTTCTTTGACGTTACGTACGACGGTAAACTGGTCCCGCGGCTGTGTACTAATTACGATGAAGAGACGGATAGCCAGGGCCGCACCATATTGACCTTCCACATGAATAAGGATGCCAAATGGCAGGACGGCAAGCCCGTTACGGCCAACGATGTCGTATTTACGGCTAAAGCCATAACAAATCCTGATACCGTAACTACAAGGCGCTTCTATTTTTCCAGTTTGGCGGGCACCGATGACAGCGGCGTCTGCGAAGATCCAAGCAAACTCGGTGTGGAGGCCGTCGACGACCATACCGTCCGCTATACGCTCAAAGGCGCTCGTAATGTTGAAGCATACCTCACCATCGAAGGACGTTTTCAATACATCTTACCCGAGCATCTGTTGGGTGACGTTCCGGCGGCTCAGCTCCATCAGTCTGATTTTTGGAAAAAACCCGTGGGTTCCGGTCCTTTCAAGCTGGACAGCATGACTTCCGGAGAGCGTTATGAACTTACCTGCAATAAGGACTATTATCTAGGCCTGCCGAATATGGACCGCCTGATATATGTCGTAATGAATCCCAGCAACTATGCCACGGCTTTGGCAAGCGGAGAGATCGACGCCAACACTCAGCTCAGTGAAATACCTATAGATGATTGGGATTATATCAAGTCTCAGAAAAATATTAAAACAAAATCCGTTACAAGTTATATATATCAATGGATGAACATCAACCAATCGCGGGATTATTTCAAGGACGCCGATGTGCGCAAAGCCATAAGCATAGCTATCAATCGCCAGGCCATAATTGACCAGCTGCTTGGCGGTGAAGGACAGTATGCAGTGAGCTCCATCACGCCGACCAGCCCTTACTTCGATAAGAAAATCGCAAAAGATCCCTATGATCCAAAAGAAGCTAAGGCGCTTTTGGATAAAGCCGGATGGGATTTTGACCGTACGCTCGACATAGTAGTGCCTATCGGCAATAAGGTGCGCGAGAGCTCGGCGGTAATGATACAGCAGGACTTAGCTGCCGTAGGAGTAAAGAGTAAGATCCGCACCCTTGATTTTGCCACGCTGATAGTGGATATGCGCAAGGGTGATTTTGACCTTGGCTTGTTAGGGGGTCAGGGGCCCGATCCCGACGACGTGCGTTTGAACTTTGACATTAACGGTGCCAACAATTTCAGCCATCTGGACAGCACGGAGTTTTATAAGGTGCTTGACAAAGCGAGAAGCGTATCGGATATAAACGAACGCAAGCAACTATATGCCGAATGGCAGGAAATGTGTGATGAACAGACGCCTATCGTGTGGCTCTACCATCCTAATACGCTGTTTGCCTATAACAGCGACAAATTTGACAATTATCCATGCGAGGATTCTTTAGCCAATAACATGAGAGTCATGGAATGGACGTTTAAATAACTCTGTTATTTTGATAAGTATTATTTGGATCTGCGTTTGCCTTAACTGTTCCAGCAGTGCTACAGTTTACTCAAAATGATGGGAAAGGTCGATTCGATATGCCGAAACTTTTGGAGGTCAACAATCTGCATACTTGTTTTTATACGAAGGACAGAAAGGCCGTCAGCGCATTGAACGGCGTGGACTTCGATGTGGATAAGGGCGAAACGCTGGGCATTGTGGGTGAGTCGGGGTGCGGCAAAAGCGTCACGTGTCTGTCCATTTTACAGCTGATCCCGCCGCATTCCGGAAAGATCACTCATGGGGAAATTTTATTAAACGGACAGGACCTGTTGAAAAAAAGTGAGAAGGAGATGCAGCGCATACGGGGCGACCAGATCTCAATGATCTTCCAGGAGCCGATGACCTCGCTCAATCCCTCTTTTACCATAGGATATCAACTGATGGACCCCATCCGTCTGCATCGCGGCTACGATAAAAAGCAGGCCTATGATTATGCGCTTTCAATGCTCCGCATGGTTGGTATCGCACTGCCGGAACAGCGCATGAAAGAGTACCCCTATCAGCTGTCCGGAGGTATGCGCCAGCGGGTGATGATCGCCATGGCGCTTGCCTGCGAGCCCGAGCTGCTTATAGCGGATGAGCCGACGACGGCGCTGGACGTGACCATCCAGGCACAGATATTGGAACTGATGAAGCAGCTTCAGGACAGACTGCACATGGCCATCATACTTGTCACCCATGATATGGGCGTGGTGATGGGGACGTGCGATAAGATAGCCGTCATGTATGCGGGCCTCATCGTAGAGTATGCGGATAAGCATCAACTTTTCCATCAGCCCAAGCATCCGTATACCCAGGGGTTGCTGTCATCCATACCGCGTCTGGACCGCGACGTGGAAATGCTCGATGCGATCCCAGGCATAGTGCCGGGCCTGGGGCATATGCCGGATGGCTGTGCATTTAGTTCAAGGTGTAAGTATGCGCTGCCGGTTTGTAAAAAGCTCAGGCCGCGGAATAGATGTGCAGAGGACGGGCATATGGTCAGCTGTTGGCTGTATGATAGGCAGGGAGGCGAATCATGATGCAGGATAAGGCACTGCTCGAGGTACAGGATCTGTGCACCTATTTTCCCATAATGCAGGGAGTAATACGGCATAAAGCAGGCGAAATCAAAGCGGTAGACCATGTAAATTTATCCGTCAGACAGGGTGAAACTCTTGGCTTGGTGGGCGAGTCGGGCTGCGGCAAGAGTACGCTGGGGCGCAGTATATTGAGGCTCATTAAGCCTACAAGCGGCAGAGTGCTGTTCAAAGGTGAGAATGTTACGGATGCATCCGATCAGCGGATGAGGGCCTTGCGCCAACATATGCAGATAGTATTTCAGGATCCTTACGCCTCGCTGAACCCGCGAATGATCGTGGGGGATATCATAGCCGAGCCGCTGCGCATCCACGATGCAAAACTGCCCGAAACGGAGCTGCGGCAGCGTGTTGAGCAGATGCTTGAGGTAGTAGGTATAGAATCCGATGCCGCCATGCGCTATCCTCACGAATTCTCCGGGGGACAGCGGCAGCGCATCAGCATTGCACGCGCTCTCATACTGCATCCTGAATTTGTGTTTTTAGACGAGCCTGTAAGTGCATTGGATGTGTCCGTGCGCTCTCAGGTCCTGAATCTGATACGCGAGCTTCAGAAAAAGTTCGGGCTGACCTACCTGTTCATATCCCATGATCTGAGCGTGGTAAGGCATATCAGCAACAGAGTAGGCGTGATGTATCTGGGGTCGATCGTGGAGCTGGCTCCAAAGAAGAAATTGTTTGAAAACCCGCTGCATCCATACACCAAGGCGCTTATGTCTGCGATCCCTGTTCCCGACCCCGATGTGCAGATCAACCGGATCGTATTAGAGGGAGACGTTCCGTCTCCTGCGGATCCGCCCGAAGGCTGCCGTTTTCATACGCGCTGCCCCGAAGCCTGTGCGGAATGCGGCAAGCCGGGCGCGCTGCAAAAGATGATCGAAGTTGAGCCGGAGCATTATGTTCTATGTTCACTTTATTAATAAAATTAGTAGGAATTGAGGGATAAAATTTGATAAACGATACGATAGAATACATTGAATCTAAGAGAGAGAAGCTTATCGAAGTTGCGGATCAGATCTGGGAATATGCCGAGATAAAGAATCAGGAGTATCGTTCCTCCGCGCTGCTGGAAAATGTATTGGAAGAAAACGGATTTAATGTTGAAAAGGGCGTGGCCGGTCTGGATACGGCCTTCATCGGAAGATGGGGCGGCGGTAAACCGGTCATCGCGTTTTTGGGTGAATATGACGCGCTTCCAGGTCTCAGCCAGCAGGCCTGCCTGACGTATAAACAGCCTGTCGTAGAGGGCGGCGCGGGGCATGGCTGTGAGCACAATGCGCTGGGGACCGGGGCTCTGGGGGCGGCATTGGCCGTAAAGGATTACCTTGAGAAGAACGGCGTGTCCGGCACGGTGTGCTATTATGGCTGCCCGGCCGAAGAGGGCGGCGCGGGAAAGCAGGTAATGGCCCGGGCCGGTGTCTTTAAAGATGTGGATGCGGCCATAACATGGCATCCGACGGACGACAACAATATCTGGTCAATGAACTTCTTAGCCACGAAGGGCGGCGTATTTCATTTTAAGGGGATACCCGCCGCAGCGCCGGGCCAGTCGGTCATCGGCCGCAGCGCTCTCGAGGCTGTGGAGCTTATGAATGTGGGCGCAAACTATCTGCGCGGCCATGTCGAGCCGAACTGTTTCATCAACTATGCCGTGCTCGATGCGGGCGGCATAGCCCCGAACGCGATACCGCCGCATGCCTCCGTAACCTATCTGCTGCGCGCAAACACAAAGGTATCCGTCAATCAGACTTTTAAGCGCTTGATAGAGGTAGCTAAGGGCGCGGCCCTGATGACAGGCACAACCATGACTTACGAGGCGGATTTCGGAACGTGCGAGTTGATACCCAACCGCACGTTGGAGAGGATACTGCATAAACATCTTGTGGAGGTGGGACCTACTCCCTTTACGCAGAAAGACCTCGACTACGCTGCCGAACTGCGTAAGACGCTGCCGCCCAAAGCGGAGGAGATGACTTTTTCCGCATTGCGTATGCTTTACGGAGACGTTGCAGAAACGCTCATACCGCAAATAAAGGGCAAGGTCATCAACGACGTTGTCTATCCATACGTGCCCATCGAAAAGTCAAAATTCGGTTCGACGGACGTCTGTGACGTCAGCTGGTTTACGCCTGTGGCGCAGGTCACGACGGCCTGTTATGCGAAGGATACGCCGGGGCACTGTTGGCAGGTGACGACGCAGGGCAAGGCCGAACTGTGCCATAACGGTATGCTGAATGCCGCAAAGGTCATGGCGCTCAGCGGTGCAGAGCTCTTCTCCGATCCGTCCGCCCTGAGGGCGGTACGGGAAGAATTTGAGAAGAAGACGGCTGGAAAGGTCTATCCTGACAGCGAACCGGACACACAGGACTGAGGTGAAGCATATATGAGTTATCTTATAGGCGTGGACGTGGGCGGTACTTTCACCGATTTTTCCTGCTTCGATACGCAGACAAGCAGATTATTTTATTACAAAGTCAGTTCAACGCGGGATGATCCCTCCCAGGCGATTATGATAGGACTGCGGGAGCTTTTAAACCTGTACGGCATCGATCCGGGAGATATTGCCTATCTCGCCCATGGCACGACGGTCGCGACGAACGCTTTGATCCAGAGGAAGGGCGGCAAGACCGGCCTCATTACTACGAAGGGTTTTTGCGATCTGCTGGAAATAGGCAGGCAGACGCGCCCCAGCCTTTATGAGCTGGAAGAGGTGAATGCGCCGGTGCTTGTTCCCGGCAAATACCGCTGTGAAGTGACCGAGCGCTTATTGTCGAACGGTGAAGAATACACGCGGCTTGATGAGGACGAGGTCCGCAGGGCCGTTCATTATATGAAAGAAAATGGCGTTACCGCTATTGCCGTATGCACGCTTTTTTCATTCGTCAATCCCGAACATGAGCGGCGCATAGAGCAGATCATAAAAGAGGAATATCCCGAGGCATATGTGTCGGTCTCAAGCAAAGTAGTACCTGAATTCCGTGAGTATTCACGCATGAGCACGACGGTCGTCAATGCCTTTCTCGGACCGGTGATGGATGAATATGTGACGAACTTTCAACGATCCATAGAATCGCTCGGAGTCGGTGCGACTCCGTACATCACGCAGTCCAACGGCAGTATTATCTCCATACAGGAGGCGAAAAGCAACCCCGTGCGCACGGCTTTATCCGGCCCAAGCGCAGGGATCGTCGCAGCGCAGTATATTACGGACCTTTGCGGCGTACGGGACGCCGTTACATTTGACATGGGAGGCACCAGCGCCGATATCAGTTTGATCTCTAAAAATGATTACCGCAAGTCTGCGGAAAGAAACATTGAGGGCTATGTGATACGCATACCGATGATAGACATAGAGACAGTGGGCGCAGGTGGGGGAAGCATAGCCTACGTTGACGCGGGAGGGGCCCTTAAGGTAGGGCCGCAGAGCGCCGGAGCAGAACCGGGACCCGCCGCATACGACCGCGGCGGGACGAAGCCCACCGTAACCGATGCAAACGTCATACTGGGCAGGCTAAATCCCGAGCGTATTCTCGGCGGCCGTATGGCAATACGCAGAGATCTATCGGAAAAGGCGATCAAAACGGAGATCTGCGATAAGACGGACCTGGACCTGCTGAATGCGGCCAAGGGTATCATCGCGGTCGTAAACTCCAATATGGTGCGGACGATGCGCGTGGTATCCGTCGAGCGCGGCTACGACGTTCGTGAATTCGCACTGATGGCGTTCGGAGGCGCAGGCCCGCTTCATGCATGCGAGGTCGCACGGGAACTGGGTATGCACACAATAATCATTCCGCCGTCTCCCGGCACGCTGTGCTCATTGGGCCTGCTGGTAGCCGACGTTAAGTATGATTATGTCAAGACGGCCATAATGGATGCCGACGTCGATAATATTGAAAAGATCGCAGGGATATTTGATGAATTGGAAGAACAGGGCAGGGAATTTCTGCAAAAGCAGAAGGTTCCGGACGAGAATCAGCAGCTTGTGCGGCAGATAGACGCCCATTACAAAATGCAGAACTATGAACTCATCATCCCGGTGGACGGCGGACCTATTACGGAGCAGACGATCAAAAAAGCCGTGGCGGCCTTCCATAGGGAGCATGAGAAGAACTATGGATACTGCAATGAAAAACAGCCGGTGCAATTCGTCAACTTCCGCCTTACGGCGGTCGGCCGGCGGGAGAAACCCGTTCTGCAGCTGGAAAAAGCGGATGCGCATGACATTACCCCGCGTCAATTCCGCAACGTGTATTTCAATGAAGATACGGGATTTATCAATTGTCCGATCTACCAAAAGGATGATCTGTACGAAGGATACGCTGTTCAGGGCCCGGCCGTCATAGAGCAAATGGACAGTACGATCGTGGTTATGCCGGACTGGTGCGGAAGACTGGATGGACATGGCATACTGCGTATGGACTATAACGAGGGGGCGGACAAATGCAGCACAGAAAAATAGACGCGGTCATGGTCGAGATCGTGGGAAACCTTCTGCTCAGCATCGCCGAGGAGGTCGGCGTGGTGCTTATAAAGAGCTCGTTCTCAAGCAACATAAAGGAGCGGCACGACTGCTCTTCCGCCGTGTTTGACGCAAAGGGCAACCTTGTGGCCCAGGCCGAGCACATACCCATGCACCTGGGTTCCATGCTGGACTCCATCCAGGCCATCATCACCCGGTACGGATATGACGATATACATGACGGCGACATGTTTATTGCGAATGACCCGTATAACGGCGGCGGTTCCCATCTGCCCGACATAGTGGTAGCTGCGCCGGTGTTTGCAGATGGCAAACTCATAGCCTGGGTGGCAAACATCGCGCACCATTCCGACATCGGCGGCATCGTGCCGGGCAGTACCTCGGGCGACGTAACCAACTTATTCCAGGAAGGCCTGCGTCTGCCTGCACTGCGCGTATGTCAAAATGGCAGGATAAATCAGGAGATATTCGAGATAATAATCGAAAACAGCCGTATCCATAAGGAACGCGTGGGCGATCTCAACGCACAGGTAGCGGCCAATAAGATCGGGATAAAGCGGGTCATAGAGGCATATGAGAAATATGGCGAAGACCTTGATCTTGCGATGGAGGATCTGCAGCTTTACTCGGAGAAGAGCCTGCGTGCCGGTATCGCTAAAATCAAGGATGGAACTTATCATTTTGCCGACTATGTTGACGATATGGATAATCTTGAGGACGAGGTAAAAATAGACGTAGTGATCGACGTAGCGGGAGAGGATATCACCCTTGACTTTTCCGATTCGAGTCCGCAGGTGCCTGCAAACATCAATGTGACCTACGGAGGCCTGCTGGCGACGGTATTCTACACCCTCAAAGCCATGATAGGTCCCAACATAGCGTCCAACTCCGGTATCTACCGGGCATTTAAGGTCATCGCAAAACCTGGGACGATCGTAAATGCGCTTGAACCCGCGCCGCTCGGCGAACGTATGAGCACATGCCAACGCGTGGTGGAAGTGATCTTGGGCGCGATGAGCGAGGCTATGCCGGAGCAGGTACTGGCGTGCAGCCATGACGGGGGTACGTCCGTGAACCTTTCGGGCACCGACCCGAGAACGGGAGACTTCTTTATTTATCCCGAAGGCGTGGCTGGGGGAGAGGGCGCCCACTTTGACCGCGACGGCATGGGCGGCGTGCAGGTCCATATGACCAATACTTCAAACCAGCCGGTTGAGGTGCTGGAGATGGAAAATCCGCTTTTGGTGGAAAACTATTCCCTGCGCATGGATTCGGGAGGTATAGGGCAATACCGCGGCGGCCTGGGCATAGAACGTACCATATGCATGCTGGCCGACAACGTGCGCTTTACCGGTCATGGAGGACGGCAGTATGTGCCCGCATGGGGGCTCTTCGGCGGAGGCGAGGGCAAGACGGGAGCCTTTTACCTGCACACAAAGGACGGCAGGGTAGAACGCCTGTCCTCGGTATGCACGGGCGTTGAGCTCAACAAAGGGGATAAGATACAGGTGCTCACGCCGGGAGGCGGAGGTTATGGAAATCCGTGCCTGCGTGACCACGAACTCATTCTGCAGGATATTGAAGACGGCAAAGTGTCGCTTAGCGAAGCGGAGAAGTCCTACAATATTAAATTATAATTGACAGGAAAATAAAAGGGGACGTTCAACTGACCTCGCATGGTACGGCTGGAGGTCCCCTTGATTTATAACATAACATTTTGAACAATTTATTGTCAGTCCATTATTGACCGATTTCATCATATCAAACATTGGATTTTCAAGTTTGCCCTTGTCCTGCACGATTTACTGCAGTCCATAAATTTGTCCGCAGCTTGGCCGGATAAAAAATCCGGCTATATTTCTTAAAATATCTTAACTCTTATTTAACCCTTACTTAACATTTTGTCTTAGGATATGGCCTATAATATAAATTAGGAAGAAAAATGGGAGGTAAGAGGATCATGAAACAGGGATTTGCAAAGATTTTTGGAGGGAGTAAAAGAAGTTGGGGGATCGCCGCTCTATGCCTGGTGATTATCGCAACCTCCATGGCCGGGGCATCCGTGGCTTACGGTTCCGATGACGCTAAAGCGGATACCATAGACAATATTGCTCTCTTCAATGAGGGCGACAGGTATGGCCTGGCCGGCGGGAAATTCATCGTACGGTATGACGGCAAAGACACCGTGGTGCCGCTCACTCCCGATACCGACGATGAAAATGTATATTTTGCCGACAAGGCCGTCTACGTATCGGACGAAGTGACGGGAGTGGCGTACGGCGACGCCGCAAAACCGGGATCACCGGTCATGGTGCTTATGAGCAGTGACAAGGGCAATACGTGGGATAGTTTCAAGGTTCCGGATACAAAGGCAGGAGACTATGAACAGAAGTATATGGGATTCACGACCAAGGATGACGGATGGCTGCTTCTGGCAGGAGGGGTCTCCATGGGTAGTCAGAAAAACAGGATCTTTCAGACGGCGGACGGCGGAAAGACCTGGGATGAGATAGGCAATACCGCCGGGACCTATGAGCGCGTGGTGACGGGGGCGGGCTTTGCCGGTAAGGACGTCGGATTCGTATCATTCAGATATGATAATGACGCAAACCCCGCGATATACCGCACGGAGGACGGAGGCAAATCGTGGAACAAGTGCTCCATTCAGATACCCGATTCATTTAAAGGCATCACAAGCTATGCCGAAGCGGCGTCGCCCGTCTTTAACGGAGAAAAGGGCATCCTTCCGGTAAAACTCCGCAACAACGGCTGGAAGGGTGACCCGCTGGATGTGACGGTGTTCTATGAGACTTCGGACTACGGCAAGACGTGGACCTTCAATGAGAAATACAGCCTGGCCCGCATATGGGCGGATGCATGGCGCACGCGGGACGGCAGGGGCCGCTATGAGATAATGGACAAGGCCATGCAGGCAGATTTCCGCTCACAGCAGTTTTCCCCCGATAACTTCGTGATACGCTGGTCCAGTCCGTGGGTGGAGAGATACGATGTGGCGCTGGAAGACGGCCAGGCCGTTGTCACCTATTTCTACACCGACTCCACAACCATGACTTATAAGGGGGTAGAGCGCCTGTCCTTCGGGCAGGAGGACGGACGGATGGTCATAACCGCCTGCAGTACCGAAACGGATATGGAGGAGTATGTCGATACCGCAAACTGGAAGAAGGCGGACGCGGGAGCTTATTCCTTCTCCATTCCCAACTACTGGCGCATCTGGGCTAGGCCGGACGGATCGACCGGCATTTTGGTCGGGGACCAGCAAATAGGCAGTATGACCGTCCGGGATTACGATGCCTCCAAGCCTATAACACAATTTGAGGGAAGCAACGGGAGTCCGTTTATCACGAAGGAGCTTGCGGGCTGCAAGTATCCGGCGACGGATTTTGTGATACGCCGTACCGCCGCCGATGGTTCCTATGAGGATGAGCATCACGTCTACCTCATACCCGAGGGCAGCAATTATGCCTATGACCTGTGCTTAGATACCGCATGGGGAAATGAAAGGGCGGACGCGATCGCCAAGAGTTTTGAGGTGGATACGGACGCCATGGAGGTACGGCTTACCGCAAATAAATGGGCGGGGGCCGTCAAGAGCAGGGATGGAAGGGCGCAGTATGCCCTGCTGAGTTCCGGCCTCCAAAAGAAGATGTATGCCGACTATGAAGGCTTCGGCTGGGTGACGGGCGTGTCCAGCCCATGGTTTGACGGCTATGACATGAAGATAGTCAAGGATAAAGCGTTTATCACGTACACAATGATGACCTCGACGGGATTTGAAGGCTATTCTTTTGAAACGCTCAATTTTAAAAAGGAAAACGGGCGGTATGTGATAGATGAACTCACCTATCCCAAGATAGGCCGGGAGAATGGAACGGTCATAGCATATCTGGATGATGGCAATACATGGCTGTCCGCAAAGAGCAAAAAGGACGGAATGTTTTCCGGCATGACCTTGTCCATAGACGGCAGGACGAAGGAATTTGCATGGGAGACATACGGCGAGCCGGCGTTTTTGCCGCAGCTTGAATATGCCGACGTAAACGGCGACGGGCGCAGCGAACTGGTCGTCATACTGTGTAAAGATGAGGGCACGGGCATCAATATAGAAGAAATACATGTGATAGATACCAAAGACCTTTCCGAGATCAAGGTACAGGACCCCCAGGCCGCGCTCAAGGACCGCGTGGTATCGAAGATAGATGAGAACGGTATAAAAATAACGATCGACGGCAAGAGCGCCGTGGAATTCTCCCAAAGCGAGCTGGAGAGCATAGCGGGGAAAAGAGAGGGTTGGTTCAAAGAGCCTGCGACGGATTCTATCGTCGACTATTCGGCGGATGACGGCCGCATCACGGCAAACGTCGCGGCTGTAATTTCACCGTTGGGCTATTTGGGCGAATTCCGATTGAACTACGCGTATGAGGATAGCCGGCTAAAGGTCGATACCATTGACTTTAACGTACCGCTTACAAGAATGAAATAGATACTTTCACTAAATAAAAGTAAATATTATCATGAAGTCCGGTAAATCATGCCGGACTTTTGTTATTGTTTTAACAAATGGCGGACCGATAGTGCGACTATTGGTTATATTGGAACTTTGATGGAAAACGATTGCCTATATGTGGGATAAGCTAGAAGTATATTGACTTTATGTATAATGGGCGTACAATAATAGTAGCATGAATGATTTTATGAATGTATTCTTTATACTGCAAGTTTTTATTCAATTGGAGGCTTGGCAAATGCAATTTGAATTATTTATTGCGATTTTATTACCAATCATATCCGGTATCATAGTATATGTAATAAAAAATGAGAAGCTGCGCAATTTTTTGGTGATCATGAGCACAGTTCTTGTCATGCTGTCATCGGTATTGATCCTGCATCATGGCAATTTTGCCCTTGATATGGAAGAACTTGGTTCAATTCCCTGGGACAGGATAATAGAGATCCTGGACCTTGCTCTGGGGCTCTATGTGCTTTACATCTCTATTTCAATAAAGAACGTCACTTTGATATTATTGACGGTCGCCCAGGTCATCCCTCTCTTTATATTTGAGGATTTTATGGGGGCAAACCTGGAGGTAAGTGAGATATTGTATGCTGATCACCTGTCGCTGATCATGAATATAATCATTTCATTTGTGGGAACATTGATTTGGATATTTGCCATTGGATATATGAAGGACGACGAGCAGCATAAAAAGATCTTCCCGTCGCGCCAGAACAGGTTTTTCGCCATAATCCTCATATTTATCGGGGCGATGAACGCCCTTGTATTATCCAACAGCCTTATTTGGGTATATTTCTTCTGGGAAGTTACCACGTTGAGCTCCTATCTGCTGATAGGGCACGACGGTACGGAAGAGGCAAAGGAATCTGCAGTCAGGGCTCTGCTGCTGAACAGCATCGGCGGGGTCGCGTTTGTCGCCGCCATAATAACCTCCTACTACCAGATAGGAACGGTCGACATACAGCGGATCATAGCGTCCAAACCGGAAGGCCTGGCCCTTTTGCCGATCGCGCTGCTGTGCCTGGCAGCATTTACGAAATCAGCGCAGATACCCTTCCACAAATGGCTGCTGGGCGCCATGGTCGCACCCACGCCGGTATCGGCCCTGCTGCATTCCAGCACTATGGTCAAGGCGGGGGTGTACCTCATCATACGGCTGGCTCCTTCATTTTATGGAACCCGGATGGCCTATGTCATCTCCATATTCGGCGGCTTCACCTTTGTGGCTGCATCGTTGATGGCCATAGGGCAGTCCAACGGCAAGAAGATCCTGGCATACTCCACGATCTCCAATCTGGGACTGATCATTTCGGCCGCCTGTATCGATAATCCCACCGCCGTGGCCGCTGCCATAATGCTGATGATCTTTCATGCCGTATCCAAAGCTCTCCTGTTCCTCTGCGTAGGGACCATAGAGCATGGGATCGGCAGCAGGGACATAGAGGACATGAGGGGACTGATAAACAGGATGCCGTTTACCGCCACCATCACAGTCGTGGGCCTTGTGACGATGCTGCTGCCTCCCTTCGGAGTGCTTCTCAGCAAATGGCTGGTCCTGGAGACCGCGGCTAAAAACCCCGTGCTGGTCTTTATGATAGCCATAGGAAGCGCTCTGACCGTCGTATACTATACCAGATGGCTGGGGCTGCTGCTTTCAAGATCGTCGGCAAGGGAAGATATAAAACATGAAGAGATATCGGTATATATAAAGACTCCTTTGATTACGCTGTCTGTTGCCGCAGTAACGATAAGCGTTTTGATCACCTTCATACTCAACAAACTGATAGTACCGGCGGTGACTCAATACTACAGCGTACTTGGACTCATAGGCATGGAGGGGACCATAAAGGGAACTTACGGCGCGTTTTCACTCTGGCCGGTATTCCTGGCGCTGATATTGGCGTTTATCGGCGGATATTTTGCCCTAAAGAGCCAGTCGGGTTATGCGCAGCCGTATATGCCCGGCGAAACTGCCAAAGACTATAAGGTGATAAAGATAAACGGAAAAGAGGATGCCATACCTGAGAAGCCGAAAATAAGGAATTACTATTTCGGCGACGTCCTCTCGGAGAATAAGCTTACGCCTTGGCTCAAGTTGATTGCCATTGCACTTATAGCCTGTACGTTTGGAGTGATATTATTATGATCCTTAAAATCTTGTTTGCATTGATAGGCATGCCGGTCATAGGCGGACTCGTAGTGGGAGCCGACAGGAAGGTCACCGCTAGGCTGCAGGGGAGATACGGACCGCCTCTGCTTCAGCCGTTCTACGATGTCATAAAGCTGTTCCTTAAAGAGAGAATGTCCGTAAACGAGTTTCAGGTATTGAGCGTGTTCATATACCTTGCCTCCTCGGCATTGAGCGTGCTGCTTCTGGTATTGAGGAGCGATCTTTTGATGATAATATTCGTCATGTCTATAGGAGCGGCATTCCTTGTCGTCGGAGCTATGTCGGTGCGGTCCCCATACAGTCAGGTGGGGGCGCAGAGAGAACTTATGCAGATGCTGTCCTATGAACCCCTGCTGATACTGATAACCGTGGGAATGTATCTTGTGACCGGCAGCTTTAAAGTCAGCAAGATCATGATGAGGACCACGCCCATGATCGCGGAGCTGCCTCTTTTATTCCTTGTCATGATCATTATCATGGGCATAAAGATGAGGAAGTCTCCCTTTGATATCTCTGCATCCGAGCATGCTCATCAGGAGATAGTCAGGGGAGTGCTGACGGACTATTCCGGACCATACCTTGCCATGACGGAGATCGCTCACTGGTATGACCTGACCCTGCTTTTGGGTATTGCCGCGCTGTTTTTCTATCCGTACACGGTATGGGGAGTCGTCTCTGCATTGGGGCTGGTCCTGATCGAGATACTGATCGACAATGTGACGGCCAGACTTACGGTGAAATGGATGCTCTCCTATTCATATATGGTGGGAGTGCTGTTGGCTGCGGTGAATATAGGTATTCTGTATTTTATAAGGTGATGGGGAAATTTTTGCCCCGGCGTTGAAAAGTTATTACCTAAAAACAAAAATTGCGGTATAATATAGGTGCAGAGTATAGATAAACTGGCAGGCCGAGACAAATCGTGCAAGGAAGCAAGCAAAATTGGCACGGCCTGAGACTGAGGTGATATCATGAGCGTTTTGGACGGCGTTAGAAAACTTTCTCCCTGGCTTGTGCATTATGACTGCGGGAGCTGCAACGGATGCGATATAGAACTTTTAAGCTGCCTTACTCCTCTCTACGATGTGGAGAGGTTCGGCATAGTCAATGTGGGCGATCCTAAGCAGGCCGACGTGTTGGTCGTTACGGGAACGGTCAATCAACAGAACAAAAGCGTGCTCAAAAATATATATGATCAGATGCCCGATCCCAAAGTAGTCGTGGCCGTAGGCGTATGCGCATGCACGGGTGGTATATTCAGAGACTGCTACAACGTGGTGGGAGGTATCGACAAGGTAATACCGGTGGATGTCTATGTGCCGGGCTGCCCGGCCCGGCCGGAGCAGATAATAGACGGCATAAGGATGGCCATACAGAAACTCTCCGAGAAAAAGATAGCATGAGAGGGGTATAAGCTGTGATAGATGCGAGAGAAGTCACGATGGAAAATCTTTTGGACGAGGTAAAGAAGTATCATGACGGCGGTTACAGGCTGGTGACCGAGAGCTGCGTCGATCTGGGAGATAAGTTCGATATTCTGTATCACTTCGATAAGGACTACAAGCTCGAGAATCTCAGGCTTACCATAGATAAGGGCGTGAGGGTAAAGAGCATATCCTCCGTATACTTCAGCGCCATATTTTCCGAGAACGAGATGCAGGATATGTTCGGCGTAAAGTTCGACGGCCTGGCCGTCGACTACGGCGGTAAGCTGCTGCTGGGGGAGGATTCTCCCCTGTCGCCGATGGCGCATATACAGATAGTCAAAAAGGAGGATGCCGGCAATGTCTGATAATAAAAGTTTCATACCCTTCGGCCCGCAGCACCCGGTACTGCCGGAGCCCATACAGCTGAGGCTGGTGGTGGAGGACGAGAAGATCGTGGAGGCGCTGCCGACAGTCGGCTATGTCCACAGGGGCCTGGAAAAACTGGCGGAGGTAAAGAATATAAATCAGATGATCTACGTCGTGGAGAGGATATGCGGCATATGCAGCTGTATGCAGGCAATGACCTACTGCCAGGGCATAGAGGAACTGATGGATGTGGAGGTGCCCGAGAGGGCCAAGTACCTCAGGACCATCTGGGCGGAGCTTCACAGGATGCACAGCCACCTGCTCTGGATGGGTCTGATGGCCGACGCGTTCGGCTATGAGAGCCTGTTCATGCAGACGTGGCGCATAAGGGAAAAAGTGATGGACATATTGGACAAGACAGCCGGCAACCGGGTCATAATATCCGTAAATATCATAGGCGGGGTCAGAAGAGACATAGACGACGAGATGAAAAAATGGGTATTGGATACCCTTAACGATATAGAGAGAGACTTAAAAGAAGTATATAACGTCATGAAGGACGATTACACCATAAAGAAGAGGACCGTCGGAGTAGGCGTCATATCCAGGGACGAGGCCTTTGAGATGGGCCTTGTGGGTCCGATGCTCAAGGGCAGCGGCTATCCCTATGACATGAGGACTACGGGATACGCAGCGTACGGCAATCTGGGATTCCAACCCATAACCGAAAAGGACGGCGACTGTTATGCCAGGATGCTCGTCAGGATGCGCGAACTCTTCCAATCGATAGATCTGATACGCAAAGCCTTTGCCCTGATGCCGGAAGGAGAGCTGGCCGTACCCGTGAAGGGAAATCCGGACGGCGAGGTGATATCCAGGGTGGAGCAGGCGCGGGGCACGGTAATGTATTATATCAAGGCCAACGGAGGCAAGCAGCTGGAAAGGCTAAGGGTAAGAACGCCTACCTTTGCCAACATAGCCGCGCTGATGAAGATCCTTCCCGGGTCGCAGCTGGCCGACGTGCCCGTATTGGTGCTGACCATAGATCCGTGCATAAGCTGCACTGAAAGGTAGTGATAAAATGTTCAGGATGGGAAAGCGACTGTTTGAAAACATTATAAGCGGTCCCGCTACGAGGCTTAAGCCCCGTGAACCCTTTGCGGGGGAACGCGGACATATAGAGATAGATATTTCCAAATGTATCTTCTGCATGAGATGCGCCAGGGAATGCCCCTGCGGCTGCCTTACCGTAAACAGGGCGGAGGGCACCTGGGACATAGATCAGTTTGAGTGCATCACCTGCGGAGTATGTGCAAGCGTATGTGCAAAACATGCCATATCTATGAAGGGCAGCTACAGAAAACCTGCGGAGCACAAAAAGATAAACATATACAAGGGGACCCCGCCAGCAAAGCCGAATAAAGTGGAGGCGCCGGCAGGAGGAAAAGCATAGTGCACGAACTTTCAGTAACCGAATCGCTTTTAGATATGTCCGTAGAGGAGGCCGAAAAGGCTGGAGCCGCCCATATAGATGAGATAAAGATCGTCATAGGCGACCTTACGGGCATATCTGAGGAGTGCGTTCGGTTTTATTTTGATATTATCAGCGAGGGAACCATAGCCGAGCATGCTCGGCTGTCATTCAAGAGAATGCCGGCTGTGTTCCGCTGCAGCAGCTGCGGGCATGTATTCGAGAGAGAGCGCCTGGCTTTTAGCTGTCCGGTATGCGGCAGCCCGGGCGTACTTATAGACAGCGGCAAGGAACTGTATATAGAAGGGATAGAGGTGAGCTATGATGGAGATAAAACTGGTTAAAAATATATTGGATGCCAACGACCGGCTGGCGGAGGACAACAAGAAGGCCTTCGAGGCGGCCGGAACGACTGTGATAAATATGATAGGTTCGCCGGGAAGCGGAAAGACTTCGCTCATTCTGCGGACCATAGAAAAACTCAAGGATAAGTGCGGTATTCAGGTGATCGAGGGAGACATAGCATCCTCCATAGATGCGCAGACTATAGCGGGCAAGGGGATAGATGCCCTGCAGATAAATACGGAGGGCGAATGCCATCTGGATGCCAATATGATAAGACAGGCCGTACGCAGCTTCGAGCTTAAGCCCGGCCTGCTGTTTATAGAGAACGTCGGCAATCTGGTGTGCCCCGCGGAGTTTGAGATAGGCGAGGACTTCAAGGTGACGGTGCTCAGCGTGCCCGAGGGCCATGACAAGCCCTATAAGTACCCGCTGGTATTTTCCAAGTCCACCGCAGTCGTTCTCACCAAATGTGATCTCATGCCATATATAGACTTCGAGATGGACACCTTCATATCGGGAATAAGGTCGTTAAATCCCAACTGCAGGCTGTTCGTCGTGAGCTCCAAGACGGGCGAGGGCATAGACGAATGGGCTTCATGGCTGGAAGGGCTAAGGAGGCGGTAACATGTGCCTTGCAATACCTGCTAAGATAGAGAATGTCAAAGGCCGCGACGCCCTGGCGGACTTCGGGGGCATAAAGAAGACGATATCCGTGGCCATGCTTCCCGGCTGTACGGTGGGAGACTACGTCATAGTCCATGCCGGCTATGCCATAAGCAAAATGGATGAAAAAGAGGCGTTGGAGGATATAGAGCTTTGGAAAGAGGTCATGAAGAATTCATGAGCGGCGTTGGCAGAGAGAATGCGCAAAAGCTGAGGAAGGCCATTGAGGATATAAACCCCGGCCGCCCCATAAACCTAATGGAGGTCTGCGGCACCCACACCATGACCATAGCGAGGAGCGGCATAAGGAACATGCTGCCGAAAAACGTGAGACTGCTGTCCGGCCCGGGCTGTCCGGTGTGCGTCACCTCGGCCGGGGACATAGACAAGGCCATAGAGTATTCGAGGATATCCGGGGCCATCCTTGCCACCTTCGGCGATATGGTGAGGGTGCCGGGCAGCCGTTACAGCCTGTCTCAGGCGAGGGCTGAGGGCAGCGACGTCAGGGTGGTGTATTCCGTCTACGAGGCGCTTAAGATAGCCGAGGCGAACCCCGGCCGCAGCGTGATATTCGAGAGCATAGGCTTTGAGACCACGGTGCCGTCGGCAGCCGATGCTGTAAAGAGGGCCGAGGAGGGCGGCTTGAAAAACTTCTTCGTCTTGAGCCTTAACAAGACCGTGCCGCAGGTGCTGGAGACGCTGTCGGCATCGGAAGACGTGAAGATAGACGGTTTTATACTTCCCGGGCACGTAGCTGCGATAATAGGCGAGCGGCCATTCCGCTTTTTAGCTGCGGACTACGGGATAAACGGAATAATATCAGGCTTCGACACGGAGGACGTGCTGCTTTCCATTGCCGGCCTGTTAAAGCATATAAGGGACAAAGAGGCCGTCATAGAAAATCAGTATTCCAGAGTTGTGGCCGAGCAGGGAAACACTGCGGCCCTGGAACTTCTGTATGAGGTGTTTGAACCGTGCGACGCGGCCTGGCGGGGCATGGGGACAATTCCCGGCTCCGGTCTGAAGGTCAGAGAGGAATACGCGGCATACGACGCCGAAAGGCGGTTCGGTATAGAAGCGCCCGACGCGGAAGAACCGCGGGGCTGCCGCTGCGGAGACGTGCTTAAGGGCCTGATAGACCCGCAGGACTGTCCGCTGTTTGGCGATAAGTGCATCCCCGACAATCCGGTCGGCCCGTGCATGGTATCGTCGGAGGGCAGCTGCGGCATTTGGTACAGGGAGAGAAACGCAGGATGAGGAAATATATAGCCATACATGGAATAGTTCAAGGGGTGGGTTTCCGCCCTTTTGTTTATAATGCGGCCGCAAGGCACGGCGTCAAGGGATATGTGATAAACACCGCCAACGGCGTGTTCATCGATGCCGAGGCAGGCGAACAGGCGATACGCGATTTTGTAGGGGAAATCAGGACTGATCCTCCCGAGCTCTCCGATATATCGAGGATAGAGATAGAGGAGCGGCCCGAGCTGGGATACAAGGACTTTGAAATACGCATGAGCAGGGACGAGGGCGGCTTTATACCGGTATCGCCCGACATGGCCACATGCGACGACTGCCTTGCGGAGCTCTTCGACAAAAATGACCGGCGGTACAGGTACCCGTTTATCAACTGTACCAACTGCGGGCCGAGATATACCATAATAAAGGACATACCCTATGACCGGCCGCTCACCACTATGGGGAAATTCAAGATGTGCGGCAGCTGCGAGAGGGAATATAGGGACCCGGCGGACAGGCGGTTCCACGCTCAGCCGGACGCATGTCCCGACTGCGGTCCGCAGCTGATATGGAAAGGCGGGGACACGCTTTACGGGGAGCAGGCGCTGGAAAAGTGCGAGGAGTATATCAGGCAGGGAAAGATCGTGGCCGTCAAGGGCATAGGCGGCTTCCACCTGGCCTGTGATGCGGGAAGCGACGAGGCGGTGCTTGCCCTGAGAGAGCGCAAGAGAAGGTACGGCAAGCCCTTTGCCATCATGGTAAAGGACATAGACGCAGCCCGTAAACTGACCTTTATGGATGAGGGCGAGGAGAAGCTGCTTAAGTCCCGGAGAAGGCCCATAGTCCTGCTGAAAAAGCGGGAAGGGCCGCTGGCACCGTCGGTATCCCCCATGCTGGATACCGTGGGGGTCATGCTTCCTTACACCCCGCTGCATCATCTGCTGCTAAGAGACCTGGATATGCCCCTCGTCATGACCAGCGGAAACGTGTCCGACGAACCGATAGCGAGCGACAACGGTGAGGCGGAGGAGCGGCTCGCGGGCATAGCCGACGGGTTTCTGATGCACGACAGGGATATATATGCCTGCATAGACGATTCGGTGTTCATGTACGAGGGCGGAGAGGTCCCGGTGAGAAGGGCGAGAGGCTACGCGCCCATGCCCGTTGGTGCTGACGCCTTTAAGGGCTGCAGGGAGATCCTGGCCGTGGGAGGACAGGATAAGGTGACCGCATGTTTCTTAAAGGAGGGCTATTTCTTCCTGACACAGCACATAGGTGATCTGGATAATCCCAAGGCCTACGGTTACTTTGAGGACACCATAGAGAGATATGAGAGGCTCTTCCGCATAAGTCCGGAAGTGGTGGCCTGCGACATGCATCCCGGCTATATGAGTACGGATTATGCGGACCGCATGGAGGATGTGACCCATGTGGCGGTGCAGCATCATCACGCCCATATCGCTTCCTGCATGGCGGAGAACGGGATAGAGGACAGGGTGCTGGGCATAGCCTATGACGGTACGGGATACGGAGAGGACGGGAAGATATGGGGAGCCGAGTTTCTGTCGGCGGATCTGGCCGGTTACGATCGGCTGGCTCATCTGAAATACATTCCCATGGCCGGAGGTTCCCTTGCCATTAAAAAGATCTACAGGATCGCGCTGTCCTATATGTTCGCGGCGGACGACGTGTTTAAGGATTTTGCGGACGCCATTGACCCAAAAGAGTATGAAGCCATAAAGTGGCAATGGGACAGGAAGCTCAACTGCCCCGAGGTATCCAGCATGGGCAGGCTGTTTGACGCTGTGGCTGCGGTCACAGGCTTAAGACGGCAGGCGGGATACGAGGGCCAGGCCGCGGCCGAGCTGGAAGCGGCGGCCCGGCCGGGAAGCACGCTGGAGACCTATGACTATGCCATATATCATGAGGACGGAATGGACATCATCGACCCTTCGCCGATCCTAAAGGAAGCATACATGGACGCGGAGAGCGGGACGGACATGGGCATAATATCGGCTAAATTCCACAATACTGTGGCGGACTTCACCGTTAAAGAGGCGAAGCGGCTGAGGGAAAGGACCGGCATCAACAGGGCCGCATTGAGCGGCGGCGTGTTCCAGAACAGGATACTGCTGAGGGAGATCAGGAGCGGGCTCACGGACGCCGGCTTTGAAGTCTATACCCATCACAGGGTGCCGCCCAACGACGGGGGGATATCCCTGGGCCAGGCTGCTATAGCCGCGGTAAAGACGAAGTGACTCAGGCCGTGCCGAAATCGCGCAATCGCTAAATTGCACATCAATTTAGCTTACTGCGTTGGCTTGCACGCAATTTGCCACGATCCGGGTTTGTCTACAAAATTAAGGGAGGCGTATTATATGGGCGTTATAGAATTGAAGCACGGGGGAGGAGGCAGGGCCACCTCCCAGCTGATAGACATCTTTGCCAAACACTTCGACAATGAGATCTTAAACGGGATGGAGGACTCCGCCCTGCTGCATCTGGAGGGCGACGCAGCATTCACCACGGATTCCTTTGTGATAGAGCCCTACGTCTTCCCCGGGGGCGATATAGGAAAGCTTTCGGTCTGCGGAACGGTAAACGACCTCGTATCCCGCGGGGCCAGGCCTCTCTACCTGTCCTCTGCATTCATCATCGAGGAGGGCTTCGAGATTGCGGAATTGGAAAAGATCGCGGCTTCCATGGCTGCGGCTGCACGTCAGGCGGGAGCCGGCATAGTCACCGGAGACACCAAGGTGGTGGGCAGGGGCCATGCGGACGGAGTCTACATAAATACGGCGGGCATAGGCAGGGTGGAGCTGCCCGGAGTATCGGCTCACAATGCGCGGCCGGGCGACAAGATAATAGTTACGGGAAGCATAGGAGACCACAGCATAGCCATACTGTCCGCCCGGGAGGGCATGGACTTCACCGCGGACGTCAAGAGCGACTGCGCGCCCCTCGGCGGCTTCATAGACGCTCTGCTGCCATTCGCCGGTCAGGTGCATACCATGAGGGATGCGACCAGGGGCGGCCTGGCCGCCGTACTGAATGAGATAGCCAAGGCCGCCGAAGTGAAGATAAGGATATATGAGGATAAAGTGCCCGTAAAGCCGGAGGTAAAGAGCATATGCGACGTCCTCGGCTTCGACGTGCTCACGCTGGCCAATGAGGGCAAACTCGTAATATTTGCGCCTGCCGAAAGCGCGGACGGAATACTGGCTGCCATAAAGTCGGACCCTCTGGGACGCGATGCCTCGGTCATAGGAGAGGTGACCGAGGGCAAGGCCATGGTCACGATGGAGACGGTATTCGGAACGGAGCGGATAATAGATATTCCCTATGGGGAACTGCTGCCTCGGATATGCTGAGAAAGAGGATAGATGAAAGAGGATAGATGAAAGATTAGAAGTGGGAAGTGAGATATAAAAGTCAACGGATGAGAGATGAGACTTGACAAATGAGAGATGAGAGATTGGAAGAGAGATGCGAGATCAAAGTCTTGAGACCGAAGCCCCTTAACCCCAGAATTTTGAGCCCTAAGCTCATGAGTATCAAGACTCTGACCCCTAAGCCCTTGGACCCCAAGCCGCTGAACCCAAAGATCCTAAGTACCAGACCATTGGACCCCAAGCCCTTAAGCCCCAAGATCATGAGTTCTAAACCTTTGGACGCAAAGCCGCTGAGGCTAAGATTCCTGACATACAAACTCGTAACTTTAAACACGTAATGGATACGGCATTCAAGACTTCATAGTCTTAAAATACTTAGGTTAAAACAATATAGACAGGACGCTTCCGATATGATGCGGTGATCGGGAGCATTTTTTTTATCGTGGATAAATAGATTAGAAGGAGATGTAAAAACGGGATTTGGCGGTGAACCGATTGAAGAAAAATATATCCACGTTCAGTATCGCGGCCACATATATCGGTACGGTGGTGGGAGCCGGTTTCGCTTCCGGCCAGGAGGTGCTGCAGTATTTCGGCTGCCACGGGGCAAAGGGGTATCTCGGCCTGGCCGCAGCCACCGTAATATTCATAGTGTTCGGATACATTATGATGGCCTTGGGTCAGAAGCTTGGGGCCGATTCTCATTATAAGGTGGTCATGTATGCGGCCGGGCCCTGTTTCGGAAGAATCGTAGACGGGATCATAACCATTTTTCTGTTTGTCTCGCTTACGGCGATGTTTGCGGGAACAGGCGCCATATTCAAACAACAGCTGGGGCTGCCCGAGGTGATGGGCAATGCGTTTATGGCGGTGATAACCTTAGTCACGGTGCTCACGGGCATATCCGGCATAATAAACGCCATAAGCACCGTGGCGCCCGTACTTATGACCGGGGTATTCTTCATGGGCGGCTATACGCTGTTTACCCATGCTGGGGGCATGCCTGCGTCCGGTGCAGCGTTCATGCAGCCGGTCATACCCGATCCGCTGCTCTCGGGCATAGTCTATGCGTCATACAATCTGGTCACGGCGGTCGCCATTCTGGCTCCTCTCGGCAAAGAGGCCTATGACAGAAGCAGGCTGCGCAGCGGCGCGCTGTGGGGAGGCGTGGGACTCGGCCTGAGCGCGGCCATGATACAGACGACGCTGCTCATGAATATGCCGGCGGCCGCTGGCTATGAGATACCCCTGCTCTATGTGGCGGACGGGATATCGCCGTACTTTACCATAGCGTACAGCATTATTATGATAGCGGAGATATATTCCACGGCCATTGCCGATCTGTACGGATTCGCCGCACGGTTTGCCGATCCCAGGAGTGCCGGATACGTCGTCTATCTCTTCGCGGCTGCGATAGCGGCCGTCATATGCAGCAGGCTGGGCTTTTCCAATATGGTGCGCTACCTGTATTCGGCGGAGGGCATAGCCGGGATGATACTGCTGGTGGGCATGGCGGTCACCGCCATATCGGGCAGACTGTAAAAAGGCCGTGGTAAATCATGCGATTTACCACGGTCTGCCAGTTTGTCTGCAACTTGGGCAGTATGGATTTATTGACGGCCCTTTTCGTAAGCTATTATGGCCGCGCCTATGGCTCCTATATATTGGCTGTCCCTTATGGACATGATGTCGGCGCCCAGCACCCTGCGCAGCGCCCCGGCTAGAGAGGAGGAAAATCCCAGCCCGCCGGAGAGCCCGATCTCACGCGCCGCGCCTATCCGCTTTACCATGGGGTTGATCTTTTCAGCCACCGATAGAAACAGTCCGGCGGCTATGTCTTCCCTCGGGGTGCCCTTGGATATCATGTTTATCACTTCCGACTCGGCAAAGACGGTGCAGGTGCTGGAAAAGTGCACGGCCTGGCCGACCTTTGCCATCGCGTCCAGGTCTTTGACTCCGCAGTCCAGTATCCCGGCCATGACCTCAATAAATCTGCCCGTGCCTGCGGCGCATCTGTCATTCATCGCGAAGTCCTTCACGTTTCCGCCTTCATCTATGGAGATGACCTTGCTGTCCTGGCCGCCTATGTCGATGACGGTCCTGATATCGCGATCCATATAGTTTGCGCCCCGCGCGTGGCAGGTGATCTCCGTGACCTCCATGTCAAATTCTCCGCGGTCTCTTCCGTACCCCGTGGAGACGGCGAGTCCTATATCATTCCTATCAAGACTCTGCTCCTCCATCAAAAGGCGTACGCAGTCTGCCGAGGTCTCCTTGGGATTCCAGCCGGATCTCATGTATTTCAGCCCCAGCACATGTCCGTCAAAAGCCGCAGCCTTGGTGTAGGAAGAGCCTATGTCTATTCCGATGCCTATCATTTACAGCATCTCTAAGAAAGCCTCGACCCTGGTCTTTATCTGGCCCGTATCTTCGCTGCTGTAATCTGTCTCCAGATGGAGCAGGGGTATCCCGGCCTCCTTAAGAGCCCTTTCCACCTTATTATATTCGACGGCATAATTCGTGCAGAAGGTAAGGTCTTCATATATCACGCCGTCGGCATTGTAATCCTTATACATGGCGATGATGTCGTCGATGCGCTTGTCGTTGGGAGTAAAGCATGCGCAGTTTACGTCCATGCTGCCGCGCGCTATGGAATCTATGAGATGATCCATATCGCTGCCCTTTGCCGGTTCACCGCGGTCGAAATACCTGGTTCCGGTGCAGGTCTCCTCACAGACTATGCTGGCTCCGCACTTTTCGATGATGTCATGCAGCTTCCAGTTGGGCAGGGCTTCGGGAGTGCCGGTGAGGATTATCCTCTTGGCGCCGCTCTTGAAGGGCGATACGTCGCTCTTTATCCTTTCATCCAGCTCGTCGCAGAGCAGGTTCAATTTTTCGGTGAATCTCACAGGGTCGTCGAAGAATGAGAGCTGAGTTATCAGCAGGCAGTCCCTTCCCGATATGGGGGACGGATCGTGTTTCCTCAGATCGTAAAGCCTCTTCAGAGCCTCGCGCTTTTCATTGACGATCCTTATGGCTTCAAGCAGCTTTTCCTCGGTTATCTTATTTCCGGTGACCTCCTCGACCTTGGCTGCGAAAGCGTTTACCTCCTGCTTCCACTGTTCGATGTCGTTATCTCTCTTCATATGCGGCAGCTCCATTACATAGACGGGCATCTGTTCCCCTAATATCTCCCATGCCTTCTTCTTGCCGTCGCAGGTCGTTTCGCCCACCACCAGGTCGGTGCTTTCGAAATACGGGCAGGTCCTGCCGACCTTAGCGCCCATAAAGGCCTTTATAAGCGGACAGGTATTTCTCGGCAGTACGGTCTCCCCGTCGGGCACCCAGAACTGCGAGCCGGCGCATAGGCCGATATCATATCCGCCTGCGGCGAGCACTATCTCCTCGGGAACGTAGACGCAGAATGTGGCTATGGCCTTTTTGCCGTTCTTTCTGCCCTCGTTTATTTCACCTACTCTCTGTCCGTGGATATCTCCCATCAGACCGTAGAAGTAGTCCATCTTTTTTGGCGAAGCCTCCTGTGACATAAACACGTCCGTGAACATGACGGGAATTGCGGATAGCAGCTGATCATGCTTTTCCATGTCTATGCCAAGGTTTTCCCAAAGCGTGCGTGTATCCATTTATATTTCCCCCTTGTATAATATTTCACAAATCCAGTGTACATCACATAAATTGCGCGGACAAATACAAAATATATATAAATGTAATACAACTTATAGATAAAAACTATGATATAATATATATCACTATATAAGGAGGGACGGGCAAATGGATATCAAACAATTGGAGGCTTTCGTTGCCACCGCAAGATTCAGGAGTTTTTCCAAGGCTGCGGACTATCTCTATCTTTCACAGCCCACGGTAAGCTCTCATATACGCAATCTGGAGGGGGAGTTGGGCGGACCTTTGATAAACAGAAGGGCCGGTCAGTTTATGCTGACGGATCTGGGCGGTATCGTATTTCGAAAGGCTCAGTACCTCCTGGAGGCCAGGGATGAAATATATAGCGCGGCGAAGGCCCAGGTGCAGAGCAGTTCCCTCGGCATCGTCATAGCCGCCAGCACCATACCCGCGGAATATCTGCTTCCCGGCCTGATATCCGATTTCCTTGGGAATAATGGAAATATCCGCTTTAAGATATTGGAGAAAAACAGCGAAGGCGCTATCGAGATGGTGAGGCATGATCTGTGCGATATGGGAGTGGTGGGGGCATGCATCAATTATGACGATATGAAATATGAAAGGCTGCTTGACGATAAATTGGTCTTTGTAGCTTCCGGCCAGGCCGGTTACGGCCCCGCCATCTCAATAGACGAGCTCAGGCGCATACCGTTTGTACTCAGAGAGGAGAGATCGGGGACGTATATCGCCCTTAGGGATTCGATGAAGGCGGCCGGCTGCGATATTTCGCAGCTGAATAACATAATGGTGATGGAGAGCAACGAGGGGATAAAGGGCATTATAGAAAGGAACGGCTATATGGCCTGTCTTTCGGGGTTTTGCGTAGAGAAAGAGCTGAACGAAGGAGTTTTGAAGAAAATAACCGTGGAGGGTGTGAATCCGCGCCGCAGCTTTTATATGACATATCTAAGGGACAAGCCGTTCACCTCCATACAGAAGGATTTCGTGGATGGTATGAAAGACGGTATGAGGCGCATCTAAATGCGGCCGGTCAGGCGGAAAAACTCCATATGTTTCTGATCTGCGGTTCCAGCGTGTCGTAGTCCCAGGCTTTTTTGCTCCTTATTTTGCTATTGGGATCTCTTATCATGAACTTGTCGTTCTTGTACTGGTATATGACTATGAAATGCCCCTGAGATGTGAAGTCTCCCGGACGCATGCTGCAGATGATGGGGTGGCCGCTGGAGAGCTCATCTATCATCCTCTGCTTGTCCAAAGGCACTACTTTGGAATGCAGTCCCAGTTGTTTTGCTCCCTCCGTCATGAGCGTCCAGTTGGTGCTGTCCGTAGCCCTGTCCAGATAGCCGTTTTCTTCGCTGAAGGCGGCTACGGCCTTGGGATTCAGCGAGGTGTCTCCCGTCAATCCCACCGCTACCATGGAAAGGCAGGTCGGTCCGCAGCCGGTCAATCCGATCACGCCGCCGCCGTAGGGAGCATATCCCCAATCCTCGTCCCACTGGATAAAGAGGGGGATCTGGCCGCGCTTGTACTGCCGGGAGAGATTTATATTTTCCTTCCAGGTACCCTTCTTTTCAGGATAGTCCAATGTGAAATCAAGCAGCTCGGGGTTGCTTGCCAGCGATTCAAGCAGCTGGGGCGGATATTCTTCCGAGTTTTTAAGTATGCTAAGCACCTTACGGTCCTTAACTGCCATAGCTTCCAGGGAATCTACCGCCTCATCGGGAACGTCGCCGCTTATGCTGTCCCTGTCGTACAGATCGCCTATATTATCCTTTGCGATACTATCCACATCATCCTTTGAGAGAAGACGCGGCGTCAGCAATGCCTTGCCCATATAGAATATAATCACCAAAAGGGCGACCTTTATAAGTATATTAAAAAATCTATGTTTAGCTGCTCTCTTCTTTCTTCTCATATGTAGCTCCTTTCCCAAATCCTTTGTTTTACGGGCGCTGCAGAGGCGGCGGATCATCCTTCAATTTTGCATCTCCATATCTAGTATACCAGAAAAATACGGACTATTTGCGGGGTTTTGCTTAATAAGATGTTAAGATTTTCTTAAGAATCTCCGGGCAGGATCGAAGGTAAAATCAAATTTTCCCTTTCATGGCCTGCGTTTGGCGTGATCAGCCGAGGGATGCGGAAAGGAAGTTAATGGATGATATGGCAATAAAAATACGGAAGATCCCCGCGCCTATGCGAAGGGGACCTTCCGTATACTGATAGGCCGAACTGTTATACGAAGAACTTGATGGACATGACCGCGGCCATCAGAAAGGTCCCAATGGAGGGCATTTTTGCCTTATCCGAGGTAAATATATACTGCACTAGAGAGATCAGCACGTTGATGATGACGCCCATGGCGACACCCAGCACGAAGTCTCCGGTAAATGCGGTCGTCAGGAGCATGAGTGCCAGCGGAGTCCATTCAAGGGGCGTGAAGTCGACGTCCTTCAATACCTCCAGCATGGATGCGCCTATGAGAATGAGCACCGGAGAGGTAGCGGCGCTGGGGATCATCAGGAACAGCGGCGAGAAGAACATTGAGAGCAGGAACATGACTCCCGTGGATACCGCGGTAAGCCCGGTACGTCCGCCCGCTTCGATACCGGACGCAGATTCCACGAAGGTCTGTATATTTGTTATGCCGAATATGCCTCCTATACATGTGCCGACTGCATCGGTGAGAAACACACGGCTTATCCCCGGGAAATTCCCGTCTTCATCCAGCATTCCGGCTTTCCCGGCCAGGCCTAGGGAAGTGCCCATGGTGGAGAAAAAATCGCTGAGTACGAAGAAGATCAAGATCGGCATATTGGCCAGGGTAAAGACGCCCTTTACGTCGGCCTTGAATGCAACGTCTCCCAGCGCGCTCAGATCAAAGCTGACGATGGAAGACGGGAACTTGACGACGCCCATGAAGACGCCGATCAGGGTGGTCAGAAGAATGGAGATCAGATATGCGCCGCGAATAGGATATTTTTTTCCATTGACCTCTATGCGGAGGTAATCCAGAACCAATGTGATGACAAGACCGATGACTGCAAGTTGAACGCTGGGCTGAGAAAAGTCTCCCAGTCCGGAAAAGTCCTTAAGCACGTATCCTCCGTTCACGACCGCCATCCTGGCAAGGAAGATGCCGACGGCGGCTCCTATGCCTACCTTAAGATTTTTCGGCATGACCCGGACCATGTCCTCGCGAACCCTGAAGAGCGTGAGCAGTATCAATATGCCGCCGGAGACCACAAACATTCCGACGCCGACCTGCCAGGTGGCCTGGCCGGTCGCTACGAGGGAGTATGCCATGATCGCGTTTGTACCCATGCCGGGCGCCAGAGCAAAAGGCACCTTGGAGTAGAAAGCGGACATTAAGGTGAAGACTGCGGACATCAGGCCGGTCGCTATCAATACGCCCTTGGGATTCATTCCCGCATCGGCCATCATGGAGGACTGCACCACGAGTATATACGCCATGGTCGCAAATGTGGTGATACCTGCCATTACTTCGGTTTTTACGTCGGTACCCTTCTTTTCCAGCTCGAAATAGCTATTCAGCATTATTATACACACCCCTTATATAGTCTGTTTCTTACTTGGTATCTCTGTGCTGCTCATTCGAATATCGGTATGAATTGCTGGGACGATCCGTCCACCATGCCCCTGTCCGAAATAAGAGTGCCCGGCAGCACGACCAGAGCGAGGGACGTTATCTTGGGAAAGATATTTTGCCCTCCGCATACGTCACAGATGGCCTTTAACGCTTTGTCCACCTCGGGAGCAAGCTGCTCGACAGGCAGAAGAGACATCAGACCGGCGACCGGCAGAGCCGCCGTGGCAAGAACGCATCCCTGCGAGACCACCGTGACCCCGCCGCCTGTCCGGCGCAGTTCTTCGGCTGCCGCATATGCGTCCGCCGGATCCCTATATACGACGCAGAAATTGTGTGAATCATGGGAGACGGTCGAGGCAACCGCGCCATGTACCAGGCCGAAGTCTTTGAATACGGCGATCGTCTTATCGCCGCTTCCGTAGCGGTTGCATACGGCGACATATGCCAAATTCGAATCGCCGCTGATATCCACCCTTCCTTCGGTAACGGGCAGATCCTGCGGGACGGCTTTATTGAAGGGACCGCCTTGGTACTTGCTCATGACCACATTGGCCCGGACCGTGCCTGCGGCTCCCTCCGGTGCTTTGAGCACAAAATCCTCCGGGGAGTCGATGTCCTTCATATTCATGGTGTTGGGGAAGGAATACCGTTTGCTTTTCTCCCACCCGCGGGGGATGTATCTGCCGCGCTCCGCCGTCAGTTTTCCGCCGGTGAATACGGCTGCCGGACGTTCGCCGTTGAGCTCCTCGACCAGCTGCATGTCCGCGGCATAGCCGGGAGCGATAGCCCCCAGATCGGAAAATCCGTATTCCCGGGCCGCATTCAGCGTGGCCCAGCGGATGGCATCGATCGGTTCCGTACCGAGTTTTATCGCCTTGCGCACCACACGATTGAGGTGGCCGGTCTCCAGGATGTCCTGCGCATGTACGTCATCGGTACAGAGAGAGACAAAATCGGTATAGCGCATACCCTTAAGGCCGTTCAGCTCTTCCTCCAGAAAATCGGCCAGAGAGCTGGATTTCAGATTGACGTGCATTCCGGCGCGCACCTTTTTGGCACATTCTTCGGCGTAGCGGCACTCGTGGTCGCTTACCGGGCCGGCGGTGACATATGCCTGCATTTCCTTGCCCATGAGTCCGGGAGCATGGCCCTGTATGAATACTTCCCTCTTAAGGCCCTCCGTTAAGATATCGTGCATGCGCTGCTCATCCCGTACTACATTCACGTAATCCATGACCTCGGCTATGCCGATCACACCGGGAGTATCCAGCAGAGATGCTATCTCATCCGCAAGGAATGAAGCTCCGTTGCCCTCCAATGCCGGAACAGACGGCACACAGGAGGGGGCGAGCACGTACTGGCGCAGAGGCGTGTTCTTTGCACTTTCCAACATGAATTTCACGCCGTCGATACCCATTACATTGGCGATCTCGTGAGGATCGGTGACTACCGTGGTGGTCCCCCATGGAAGTACCGCCCTGGCAAACTGCTCCGGTATCATCATCGTACTCTCCACATGCATGTGGGTATCGATGAAACCCGGGATGAGATACGCGCCGTTTCCATCATAGACGGTACCGCTTTGAAGCGCCGTGGTCTCTCCCTCTTCGCGGACACGGACTATCATACCGTCCAATACGTCCACGGAAGCAGGATAGATCTCGCCGGTGATGACGTTCACCAGCCGCACGTTTTCTACCGTCAGGTCACACGGTATTTTTTGCATTGTAGCCGCGATAAGGCGGCTTCTGTCTGTAGGCCCTGTGGTTCTCATGTGTTATCTCCTCTCATTTTTAAAGATAAAAAATAAAAGACAAGGATACAGTGTTCCTTGTCTTTTTTGAGCATTAAGTAATAAACCATAGAAAAATCCGCTTAGGATAATCTACGATCTTACAAAAAGCAGTAACAAAAAGAACACCATAGCGTAGGTGATTTACGGCCACCACGTAGAGACATCCACACCGTATTAGTGGACTTATATGGCTATCTAATTTACAATATTCTTTTTTACAAGTTGGATTATAACATCCCCGCAAAATAAAAGCAAATGGTTTTTTTAAACAGAGCGATGTTGTCTCAAACGGCCTTAAGTGACATGAGATGTATTTATAGCCTAAAAAACCGGGGTACGAGGGGTTGATATGAAAGAGTGAAGCCAAAATAAAAAAAACTCTTGACTAATCTTTAATATTGTTCTATATTATAGGAAAATGATTTCATCGATTTAAACTGTCACCGGGTGATATCAATGAATGAAACGGTCTATATAATCGGCGAAGCCAGAACCAATAATGACAATTCCATTACCTTGATCTACAATTCATTCTATATGGCATTTGAAATAGATGTGGCAACGGACAAGATAATTGATGCCGGATGTACCCACACGATCAATGTGACCGAGGACTTTATCAAAAAATTATTCATAGGAAGAGATTTTCTGAAATACGATATATTGGAGCAGGAAATTGAAAGAAGGTATCACGGCACGTCTCAAAGGGCCATAATCGTATCCTACAGGGATGCGGTAAAGAAATATCAGGACGTCAAAAATACATTTTATAAATAGCTGCTTTGTTTATATGATGCAGTACAACTGTGTCGGAGTAAATGAAACCCAGCAATGACAAGTAATTGTTATTGTTGGGTTTTGCTTTTTTTAGAGCTTTCCGTAAATGCCGGCGGGAGGCGCGAAAATAACGGGGAGGTGAACTTGAATACGTAAGGAATACGTTTTCTTAAACGGCAGATGCATATCTGAAATATTAATTTCAAAGGAGGGTCATGTTTTATGTTATTCCATTTATCACCGATCTTTGCCTTGGTGCCGCTGGTAATTTACATTATCTTATCATTTAAAGATATCAATCCCATATTGAACGTAATTATCTGCGTCATTTTAAGCGCGATCCTCACAAAACAAAATTTCGCGGACTTTGGAAGCATTATCTCCGAGTCCTTAGGCTCCTTTTTGGGAATGATAGGTTTTATCATCATGCTGGGCTCAGGCCTGGGAGCAATTTTACAAAAGACGGGGGTGGCTGAATATCTAGTTATGAGCCTCGTCAAAAAGATTGGAGTCGATAATGAAAAGAAAGCCATTTTGACAACAATGGTGAGTTCCATGGTCCTTGTAGCACTGCTTGGAACATTGGCGGGCGCGAACGCCATTATCGCCCCTATCATAATACCCCTTGTGGCTGCGATAGGCATTACCCCCTCGACGGTCGCGGTGGTCTTCATGGGCGCGGGCCTTACGGGTATGTTCATAGGTCCGTACACGCCGCAGGTCGTTACCATAATGGGACTTACCGGTTTGAGCTACGGAAGGTATCTGATCGCGGCGGGGCTTCCCCTGGCATTCCTGGTCTTGATAATAACATACGTTATGGCTAAAAGCATACAAAAGAAGACGACCGGCGTTTATGCCTATGAAAATGTCGAGAAATATGAAGACAATTATGAAGCAAGCAGCGAGGTCAAACGGGCGGCGCTTGCCTTCGGGCTGTCGATGGCTGTGATGATAATATACGGTATCCATCTGCAGAGCGGAGCATCCTATGCCATTCTGGTCATAACGGTTGCCGCCGCCATAACGGGCTTTGCAGGGAAACTCAGGGCCGGCGACCTGATCGATACCTTTGTCAAGGGCGCTTCACGCATGATGTGGCTGTTTATAATGTTCATATTGTTCAATCCGTTTATCAATTTTGTCGCGGATGCGGGCGCGTTTGAAAAATTGGTCTCACTGCTGAATCCGCTGCTTAAATTAAAGAGCAAGGTGGTATTCACATTTGTGGCCGCGCTTACGGGAATTTTCGGGGTAGGCGGAGCTGCTACGGCAGACAATATAGTAATGGACAACATGTTCAGGCCGCTCGTTCAGCAGCTGAATATTTCTCCCTCATTATGGGCGCTGATACTGCTCATTGCAGGCCAGATCACGTCGTTTGCATATCCGGAAGCGGACATGATCGGACAGATGGGACTTGCGCGGTCTAAAGACATGAAGAATCTGGTCAAATACGGCATTACCGTGACAATAGCTTCGCTTATTCTCGTGGTCATAATATCATGTTTTGATTAGGAGGGACAGTTATGTTAGAGGAAAAAATAAGGAATTATATCAAAACGCAAAAGGGAAACGTCGCTGTGGTTTTTAAGGACTTGAAGGACGGCAGGGAGATCAGGATCAACGGGGACATGAAATTTCCATCGGCCAGCACGATCAAGATTTTCATAATGTCGGAGCTCTTCAACAGGATCAACAAGGGCTTTTACAAACTGGACGACGAGATCGAAATCACGGATAAAATGAAGACGGGCGGGGATGGCATACTCAAAGAACTGAACATCGGACACAAGTTCACTTTAGGGGAATTATGCACCATGATGATCGTATTGAGCGACAATATGGCGACTAATATATTGATAAACCTGCTCGGCATGGACAACGTCAATTCGACCATAGAGAAATTGGGGATGAAGAAGGCCAGACTGCAGAGGAAAATGATGGATTCTCAGGCGGCTGCGGAGGGCAGGGAGAACTTCATGACTGCGGATGACTTTGCCCATGTGCTGGAGCTCATATACAGGGGCGAGGACATAAATAAAACTTACAGCGGCATGATGCTGGATATACTCAAGAGACAGCAGGTCAGGGGGAGACTTGACCTGTATCTCCCCGAGGACGTTTTAATTGCCCATAAGACCGGAGACTTGGATAACCTGGAGCATGACGGCGGAATAGTATACCTTCCGCACAGGGAATATATAATCTGTGTCCTTACCAACAAGGTGGAGACCAATAAAGACGGAAGAGAGATAATAGGCACGATATCCAAAATGGTATATGACGAGATGTGCGCGCTAAATTGAGCCGCGCTTTCGGCATATGCGATGCCGCCGTTGAATCAGGAAACAGGCGGCGGCTTACGGAGGATCCGCAAATTAACATAAGGGGGTAGGAATTTGAAAATTACCGATATCAGGATAGGAGAAATTTCCGTGCCTTTGAAGACGCCGTTCAAGACGTCCCTCAGGACCGTAAACAGCGTGGAAGATATAATTGTGGAGATCCATACGGATACAGGCAGCGTGGGATACGGAGAGGCCCCGCCTACGGGCGTGATCACGGGAGACACCAGGGGTTCGGTAACAGGCGCGCTGAAGGAGCACATAATCGGATCCATCGTCGGTATGGATATAGAGAATTTTGAAGCTGTTATGCATGAGCTTGATAGATGCATTGTAAAAAACACCAGTGCAAAAGCTGCGGTCGATATGGCGCTGTACGATCTGTACGGCCAGCTGTACCATGCTCCCTTATATAAGCTGCTGGGCGGATACAGAAAGGAGATCGTTACGGACATAACCATAAGCGTGAACGAACCGGAGGAAATGGCGAGGGACAGCATCGATGCCGTAAAGAGAGGCTTTGATACGCTAAAGATCAAGGTCGGAAAAGAGCCCTACAAGGATATCGAGAGGATGAAGGCTATAAGAAAGGCCGTGGGCTATGACGTAAAGCTGAGGGCCGATGCAAACCAGGGCTGGAAGCCCAAAGAGGCCGTCAAGATATTGAGAAAGATGGAGGACGAAGGTCTGGATTTGGAGTTTGTGGAGCAGCCCGTCGAGGCTCACGACATATGCGGATTAAAGTTTGTCACTGACAACGTGTCTATACCCGTTCTGGCGGACGAGAGCGTGTTTTCACCGGAGGATGCCCTGAAGATCCTTCAGGAGAGGGCCGCTGACTTTATCAATATCAAACTGATGAAGACCGGGGGGCTGCACAATGCCTTGAAGATATGTTCCATTGCCGAGATATACGGCGCGGAATGTATGATAGGATGCATGCTGGAGGCAAAGGTAAGCGTGAACGCCGCGGTCCATCTGGCTGCGGCAAAGAGCGTCATAACGAAGATAGACTTGGACGGGCCGGTCCTCTGCAGTGAAGACCCGGTGGAGGGCGGCGCGGTGTTCGATGGCTCCAAGATATTATTGAATGATGCTCCCGGACTTGGGATCAAAAGAGTGAACGGGATAAAGTATCTGGATTGACTATGAAAACAAAAATAATATACTTGACCGGATAATGTTGACAAAGATGTCCTGAGTGGCTATAATAAAAACGTACGTGAAAGTAACGCGCCCGTAGCTCAGGGGATAGAGCAATGGTTTCCTAAACCATGTGTCGGACGTTCGATTCGTCTCGGGCGCACCAAAGAAGATACTAATGCCTCAAGTGATTGGGGCATTTTTTATTTATACCCGGATAGTCCCTTAATTTGTGCTTTGGGGACACAGTTTCGCAGCATATTTGTCCTGCAAAATACATATGAAACGGCGCTAAAACGATATGAGAGGAGTGAGGCAATGATGGGAAAAATAAGAAGATGCGATTGGGCGAACAAGAGCAAGTTGGAACAGGAATACCATGATAAGGAGTGGGGAATTCCGGTCCATGACGATAAAAAGCTGTTCAAAATGCTGATATTGGAGGGAATGCAGGCAGGGTTGAGCTGGTCAATTATCCTTGTAAAGATGCCGGCGCTCTGCGCTGCGTTCGATGATTTTGACCCGGAGATCCTGGCTGCTTATGACGAAAAAAAGGTCGGGGAGCTTTTGCAGAACGAGGGAATCATCAGGAACAGGCGGAAGGTGGAGGCTGCCATAAGCAATGCCAAGGCATATTTCCGCATTCGCGACGAGTTTGGTTCTTTAGACAACTATTTATGGTCATATGTAGATCACCGGCCCATTGTCAATTCATGGACCCGCATGGAGGACGTCCCTTCCAGCACGGCTGTTTCAGACGCGCTCAGCAGGGATTTGAAAAAACGCGGGTTTAAATTTGCAGGCACTACCATAATCTATGCCTTTATGCAGTCGGTGGGTATGGTGAACGATCATCTGACATACTGCGCCTTCCGCAGCCATTAAAATATTTCTGTCCATATGGCGCTTGCATTATGACGGTGCAGGCGTTATAATATCTTTACATATGACAAGACAACTGTAAAGATAGGAGGAAATGAGAATGAAGACCAAAGAGCTAACTATAGGCGCCGTGCTTACCGCTCTTTCCATAATAATACCCATTGCCTTCGGGGGAGTACTGGGCGTGGTCATACCGCCGTTTTCAGCTACCATAACCGCTCATGTGCCGGAAATGCTGGCAATGCTCGTGAGTCCGACGGTGGCCGTAATGGTCGGCCTGGGTTCCGCCCTCGGATTTCTTTTGAAGCTGGGTCCGGTAGTGGCTGCTAGGGCGCTCACTCATGCGGCATGGGGGGCCATGGGAGCGGTGCTCATCAGGAGGGGTATGAGCTTTAATAAGGTGCTGTTCGTTGTTCTTCCCGTGCATGCCATATTGGAGGGCCTGATAGTTTTGCCGCTGGGAGCGGGAACATATATGGCGGGCGTAGTGGCGCTGGGTACGGTGGTGCATCATACCGTGGACGCGCTTATCAGCATGGGATTGGTATATGCCATGAAACCGGCCATGAAGAGGGCAGCGTGAGCAGCGAACCGCAGGTCTTTGCAGATTGACAGACATTGACCTTTGTGTTAAAATATGAGTCATGAAAAGGGATAATATCTATATAGCCGTCATTGACGGCCAGGGCGGCGGTCTTGGCCGGGCCATTATCGAGAGGATAAGGCAGGAGAACCTGCCCGCGGGGATAATCGCTCTTGGGACCAATTCCACTGCTACGTTCAATATGCTGAAAGCAGGCGCCGATGCAGGCGCAACAGGCGAGAACGCCATTTGTGTAAATGCTAAAAAAGCGGACCTTATTATAGGACCGATCGCCGTTATTATGGCCGACGCCCTGATGGGCGAGCTTACGCCGCGTATGGCTGAGGCTGTGTCGTCATCCGAGGCTTTGAAGCTTCTGGTACCATCCACCCGGTGCAACGTCAAGGTGATCGGTACTAAAGACAGCCCTATGCAGGTCTGTTTGGACGAACTGACAAACGAAATAAAAAATTATATTATAAGTCATGAAGACTGATCCTTCATGGCTTTTTCATTGAGGTGATCAAGTTATGCACATACCGGACGGCTTTCTCGACGTCAAGACCGCCGTGGCTACATACGCCGTGTCTGCGGCCGTCATACCCGCCGCCATGGGCCGGGCCAAAAAGACCATGAAGGATAAAAATATTCCCTTTATGGCTTCCATGGCCTCCTTTGTGTTTGTGGCTCAGATGATCAATTTCCCCATAGCAGGCGGCACGTCGGGTCATCTTCTGGGGAACGTCCTGCTGTCCTATCTTTTCGGACCGTGGGTCTCGACCATGATAATGACCGTGGTGATAACCCTGCAGGCCCTTCTGTTCGGCGACGGAGGAATTACTGCGCTGGGCGCAAATATACTCAATATGGCGATAGTTGCCAATGCGGCGGGTTATCTGGTCATGAGGCTGTGTGATAGGCTCAAGATGAGCAGGAACGTCACGCTGTTTGCGGCTTCGTGGTTTTCAGTGATGCTGGCTGCCCTGCTTGCCTCTGCGGAGATCTCGTTCTCCGGCCTTATAAGTTTTAAGGTGGCCGCCGCGAGCATGCTCTTTTGGCATGGCTTCATAGGCATCGGCGAAGGTCTTTTGACCGCTGTCATAACCTCGGCCATATTAAAGGCCAGGCCGGACGGCAGAGAGGTGCCCAAATGAAGAAGTATCTTCCGGTCATTCTCTTTGCGGTGATCATACTGATCATACCCCTGTCCTCCACACACCCCGACGGGCTGGAAAGGGTGGCGGAGGACCATGGATTTATGCACATGGAAGGCAATGGCATCCATGCGCTTTTCGGGGATTATAACGTTCTGCATATTGCAGGCCCGGCGTCGTCGATCCTTGCCGGTGTCATAGGGGCGGCGGCAGTGTATCTTCTTGTCAGGTTCATATTTGGCATGAGTAAGAAATGAAATAATGGAGGACGATAGCATATGGATGATAAGTATCAAAGGCTAAAGGAATATATCGGAGGGCTGGGAAGCGCGCTCATTGCATTCTCGGGCGGCGTGGATTCCACGCTGCTGGCGAGGGCTGCCCATGACGCACTGGGGGATAAGTCGCTGGCTGTGACGGCCGTCTCGCGGTCCTATCCCGAAAGGGAGAGAGAAGAGGCAAAGTTGTATGCCGCTCGGATGGGCATAAGACATATCCTCATCGAATCGGAAGAGCTGGATATAGAAGGTTTTGCACAAAATACGCCGGACCGGTGCTATTACTGCAAGAGGGAGCTTTTTGGAAAGCTCACGGCCCTGGCCGGAAAAGAGGGCATAAAATATATACTCGACGGGACAAACGCAGACGATATCGGCGACTACCGGCCCGGCCGGAGGGCGGCGGAGGAGTTTGGCGTAGTGAGCCCGTTCCTGGAGATGGGGTTTACCAAGCAGGACATCCGGGACGTATCTAAAGAGCTGGAACTGCCCACGTGGGACAAGCCCGCCTATGCATGCCTGTCCTCCCGGTTTCCCTATGGAGAGGAGATAACCAGGGAAAAGCTCGGGCGGGTGGAGATGTCGGAGGACTATCTTATGAAACTGGGCTTCAAGGGATTCAGGGTGAGGAATCACGGCGACATTGCCAGGATAGAGCTGCGGCCGGAGGATATTTCCCGCCTGCTCGACGACGACCTGAGGGTGAACGTTGTAAACATGCTCAAATCCATAGGCTACAAGTATGTTGCGCTGGACCTGCAGGGATACAGAAGAGGAAGCATGAACGAGGTGTTATGATGGATAAGAGACAACTTCTGGAAATGGTGAGGGACGGTAAAATTTCGGTGGATGATGCCGCTGCGCAATTAGGCGGCGAAGGGTATAAGGACCTGGGGTATGCCAAGATAGACTATGACAGAAAGAGGCGCAAGGGATATCCCGAGGTCATCTTCTGCCAGGGCAAGACTGTGGGCCAGGTAGCGGGGATAATCAAGGATATGGCGGAACACGGGCAGGACATACTGGGCACGAGAGCGGACAGGGATATGTACGAGTCGCTCAGGAGCGAATTTCCCGAGCTGCAGTATAATGAAAGAGCCGGGATAATCTACAGCAAAAAGGGCCGGGCCGAGGCCGTGGGCAGGATACTGGTGGTTACGGGAGGCACTTCGGACATCCCAGTCGCCGAGGAGGCGGCCTGCGTGGCGGAGTTTTTCGGCAACAGGACGGAGAGGCTCTATGACGTGGGGGTGGCCGGACTTCACCGGCTGCTTGCCAATATGGATAAACTGACGAGCGCCAGGGTTATAATAGCCGTCGCAGGCATGGAGGGGGCGCTGGCCAGCGTGGTGGCCGGACTGGTATCCTGTCCCGTCATAGCCGTGCCGACCAGCATAGGCTACGGGGCGAACTTCCACGGGCTCTCCGCCCTGCTCTCCATGCTCAATTCCTGCGCCAGCGGGGTGACCGTCGTAAACATAGACAATGGTTTCGGAGCCGCATACACGGCCGGCCTGATCAACAAGATGGGAGAAAAAATATGAGGATATTGTATTTCGACTGTGTCTCCGGCATAAGCGGGGACATGACCATATCCGCGCTGGTAAGCCTTACAGGCGCGCGGGAAGAATTCTTAAAGAGACTGGACGGCGTGGCACTGCAGGACTATCGTGCCGAGATCAAGGACGTCGTCAAAAACGGCATCTCGGCGCTGGGCTTTAAGGTGAGCTATGACGAGACGCAGCACCATAAGAGAAATCTGGAGGACATATACGGGATAATCGAGAGCAGCGGGCTGGATGAGAATGAGAAGCGGCTGTCTAAGGAGCTGTTTGCGAACTTAGGCCGGGCCGAAGCCAAGGTGCACGGCCTGCCGCTGAACGAGGTGCATTTTCATGAGGTCGGCGCGGTGGACTCCATCATCGATATCATCGGCACGTCCATACTTATAAATATTATACATCCCGACAGGATAGTTTTCTCGCCGCTGCCTGCCGGAGGCGGATATATCAACACGGAGCACGGCAGGCTCCCCGTACCCGCACCGGCCGCGGCGGAACTGCTTAAGGGCGTGCCCGTGTACGATAACGGGATAGATGCGGAGCTCGTGACCCCTACGGGCGCGGCTATAGCCAGTACGCTGGCGGACGGCTTCGGCGGCATGCCGGCCATGACCATCGGCTCGCTGGGATACGGCAGCGGAGAGAAGGACTTTGCGGTCCCGAATATACTTAGGGTCTTTTTCGGCGAAGCGGAGGATTGCGGGAAGGACAGGATATATCTCCTGCAGGCCAATATAGACGACATGAATCCTCAGGCCGGGGAACATATCATGGACAGGCTCTTTAAAGAGGGCGCCTTGGACGTATACATTCAGCCCATCATAATGAAGAAATCGCGGCCGGCCGTGATCATATCGGTCATCTGCGAGACGGGAGATCTCATAAAGATGCAGGACATACTGTTCGCAGAGACGACGACTTTCGGCATAAGAAGGCAGCTCATGGACAGGTCAAAACTGGAGAGGAAAATGATCAGCGTGGAATCGGAATACGGTCCGATACACATAAAACTCGGCTATCTCGGCGGAAAACCTATAAAGGCCATGCCGGAGTACGAGGACATAAAGAAAGCGGCGCAGGTTTACTCGCGGCCCTTTAATGAAATATACAATGAAATACTGGGCATATGCAGGGACATGACAAAATAAAAATTTTTTATGAAGAAATGGCTTGACATATGTGTTATACTATATAGGTAAGAGTTAATCATGTTAAAAACCGGTTTTTCCGGTTTTTATAAATTTTCCATAAACTTTCCCTTTAATTAGGCAGGATACCCCAATCCTGCCTTTTAGTTTATAAATCTTCTGCGAGGTGATATCAAATTGATCTACAGGGAGATCGGGAAACTGGGCATAAAAATCTCGTCCTTGGGCTTCGGAAGCATGAGGCTTCCCATGAAGGAGGGAAGGGACGGGAGAGAATATGTGGAAGAGGATAAGGCCGTAGAGACGATGCGCAGAGCTTTTGATCTGGGCGTAAACTACATAGATACGGCGCCCTACTACTGCGAAAACCAATGTGAGGAAGTAATAGGAAAGGCATTGAAGGGCCGGCGGGACAAGGTGTATGTATCCACTAAGAGCCCCATAAAGGACTATAAACCGACGGCGGACGAATTCACAAGATGGCTGGAACAGTCCTTAAAGAGGCTGGACGTCGACTATATAGATTTTTATCACTTCTGGGGCATCGGATGGGACGTATACAATACCCGCATGAATATACCGCATGGTCCGCTGGAGGCGGCGTTCAAGGCAAAACGGGAAGGACTCATAAAGCACTTATCATTTTCATTTCATGACGTACCGGAAAATATGATCAAACTTATAGATACGGGAAATTTTGAGACCGTCTTATGTCAATACAACCTGCTGGACAGAAAGAATGAGGATGCCATTGCCTATGCCCATGAGAAGGGCATGGGGGTATTCATAATGGGGCCGGTGGGCGGCGGCAGGCTGGGCGAACCTTCGCCGGTCATACAGAATATGATACCCGGCGGAGTGAAGAGCACGGCCGAGATGGCGCTGAGATTTGTCCTGGCAAACCCCAATGTGACATGCGCCCTATCCGGGATGAGCGACGTGAGCATGGTGGAGGAAAATGCCGCCGTGGCGGGCATAGAGGGGCCGCTGAGCAGCGGGGAGATGGCAAAGGTAAAGGCCATGATGGACGAGAATGCCAAGCTGGCCGATCTTTACTGCACCGGCTGCGGATACTGCCTGCCATGCCCGGAGAATATAAGGATACCGGACATCCTGAGGCTGGTAAATTATAATAGGATATACGGGCTCAAGGACTATTCGGTTAGTGAATATGCGGATATAAAGGAAGAGAAGAGGGACGCTTACTATTGCAGCGACTGCGGAAAATGTATGGAGGCTTGTCCGCAGAAGCTGAACGTCATTGAGGAGATTAAGAAAGCGGCCGGGCTGCTGGACCCCGAATACAGGCAGTAAGATATTTATTTTGACTGCGATAAATGACTGTTTACAATTTCAGCTCATTTGGATATATTATGCTTCGCAGTCTGCGATTCTCAAGGCGCAGAACGCATTTGAGGGTGTTGCAGAAAAAATGGGCGTTAAAAATGAAGAAGATGTTCAGACGCTTGTCAATGAAGTACGGTATGAAAAAGGCAAAACAAAATGAAAAAATGAAACATCCATGTGCAATGACGGCAACTGAATTTCTCAAAGATGGAAGGAATGGTAGATCACTTATGACCATTATGAGACGGCTTCCAGTATCTTTATATTGGATGCCTCGTTTTTTCTGACCGCTTTGATGTCGTCGTCCGTCATAAACAGCTTATCGCATATCTTCCACTCGCCGCATATGTCCATGCCTATGAGCTGTCTGGCATTGGTCAGCACGTTCAGGTAATCCAGAAGTTCGCCCATATCCATAGAGCCCTGGTTCCAGTTCGTAGAGGCACAGTCGGTATTCAGAACGTCCTTGTCGATGCTTATATATACCGCTTTTGTCTCTATTTCCCGGATGAGCGCATATATCCTCCCGTTGTCGGTCTGTGTTCTGGATGGTATTATGCGTATGGGTTTGGAAAAAGGATGAATGAATTTCAGCGCTTCATCATCGGGATCAACTCCTATGAGTAAAACCGATTTCAGCCATTTCAGACGGAGAGACTCCCTTATCCATGAACCGCAGGATATATAGCCGCTGTTCATGTTCATGAGATCAGTGTGATTATCGAATACTACCAATGTAAACGGTACTTTTATATTTGCCAGTATGGCCAGACTGAGATGATGAAAGTCGCCGCTGCCTATAAGGGCGGCGGACGGATCGGTAAAAGAAAGACGGGATGACGCCCTTTCCATATGGGAAACTTCGGACAGCAGCCTGAGTCCCTTTATCGATCTCAGGTCGATTATCCTCTTCACCTTGGACATGATGTCATGCTGCATCATCAGCGCCGGGTCGAGATTAAAGGCTACAAGATCGGAGATCTTAGCCATAGCAATTCCCTCCCAACTGCTTTTATATTTATTATACTAAATTTTCATATATTTTTCAATAAAATTAGTCTTATTCTTCCATAGCTTGAAGGTTTGAAATTACTTTGATATAATTAATTTTTGGAGATCACATTTAACTGAGAAGGTGAATCGTATGTTTAATGTTCTTGAAAAGATAGCAAACAGTTACAATGAACGGGAGATCAAGAAACTCCGGCCTATAGCTGACAAGGTCATGGGCATGGAGGATGACATAAAAAAACTCAGCGATACGGATTTGAGGGCAAAGACAGAGGAGTTTAAGCGCAGGATATCCGGCGGCGAGTCCCTGGACGATATTTTACCGGAGGCTTTTGCCGTGGTAAGGGAAGCGTCTGACAGAACGCTGGGGATGAAACATTTCGCGGTACAGGTACTTGGCGGCATCGTGCTGCATCAGGGAAAGATCGCCGAGATGAAGACGGGAGAAGGAAAGACGCTGGTAGCGACGCTGCCCGCCTATCTCAATGCCCTGACGGGAAACGGAGTCCACATAGTCACGGTGAACGACTATCTGGCAAAGCGTGACCGCGAATGGATGGGCAAGATATTTGAATTTCTTGGCCTGAGGGTCGGCCTTATTCAGCACGATATGGATGACGTCCTGAGAAAGGTCGCCTATTCTGCCGACATTACCTACGGCACTAACAACGAATATGGTTTTGACTACCTCAGGGACAACATGGTCATATACAAAAACCAGGCCGTCCAGAGGGGCCTTAGCTATGCCATAGTGGACGAGGTTGACAGCATACTCATAGACGAGGCCCGTACCCCGCTCATCATATCGGGCATGGGGACCGAGTCCACCGATAAATACTATAAGGCTGACAAGTTTATAAGGACGCTGAAGCCAGACGACTATTCCATAGATGAAAAGGCGCATACCGCCGTCCTTACAGATTCCGGCGTGGGCAAGGCGGAGAGATATTTCGGCATAGAGAATCTGGCCGACATGGACAATATGGAGATAGATCACCATATCATCCAGGCCCTTAAGGCCCATACCCTCATGAAGAGGGACACGGACTACATCGTCAAGGACGGAGAGGTAATAATAGTAGACGAGTTCACCGGAAGGCTTATGTTCGGCAGGAGATACAGCGACGGGCTCCACCAGGCTATAGAGGCCAAGGAGGGCGTCAAGATACAGAATGAGAACAAGACCCTGGCGACCATAACCTTCCAGAACTATTTCAGGATGTACGGCAAGCTTGCCGGTATGACCGGCACGGCCAAGACGGAAGAAAATGAATTCCGTGAGATATACGGCCTGGACGTCGTCGTGATACCTACCGACAGGCCGATGATAAGGGAAGATAATGCCGATGTGATATATAAGACGGTAAACGCCAAATACAACTCCATAATCGACGAAATTGCAGAGTGCTATGCCAAGGGGCAGCCTGTGCTGGTAGGCACCATATCCATTGAGAAATCGGAGATACTGAGCGGTCTGCTCAAAAAGAGGGGCATACCGCATCAGGTGCTGAACGCCAAATACCATGATAAGGAAGCTGAGATAATAGCCCAGGCAGGGAGAAAGGGCACCGTTACCATCGCCACAAATATGGCGGGACGCGGTACCGACATCATGCTGGGCGGCAATCCGGAGTTCCTTGCAAAGCGCAGTATGAGAGAGGCAGGCTTCGACGACGGGATAATAAGCGCGGCGTCGGGATATGCCAAGACGGAAGATCCCGAGATCTTGGACGCCCGTCAGAAATATAAGGAGATATTTGAACAGGAAAAGAAAGCGTGCGACAGCGAACACGACGAGGTGGTCGCGCTGGGCGGACTGCACATCATCGGCTCGGAAAGGCATGAATCGCGGCGAATAGATAATCAGCTGCGCGGACGTTCGGGCAGGCAGGGAGACCCGGGCTCATCCAGGTTCTATGTATCACTGGAGGATGACCTGATGCGGCTGTTCGGCTCGGAGAAGGTGATGGGCGTTATGGATTCCCTGGGCGTCGAGGAGGATATGCCGCTGGAGAACAACGTCCTGACAAAGCAGATAGAGAGCGCCCAGAAAAAGGTCGAGGGCAACAATTTTGATATGAGGAAGAGAGTGCTGCAGTTCGACGACGTCATGAACAAGCAGCGCGAGGTCATATACGGCGAAAGGAAAAAGGTGCTGGACGAGGAAAATCTGAGGGAGAACATTATATCCATGGTCGAAGCCATAACTGACGAGGCCATAGAGATATATACCGAGAACAGCAAATATCCCGAGGAATGGGACTACGACGGCCTCTTCAATCATCTCGAGCATTACTTCCTGCCCAAGGACAGCATAGTTGTTGAGAACAAGGAAGAGGTGACCAAAGAGGACCTGAAGGACACCATAATGGGAGTAGCCGAAAAGGGATATCAGAAAAAGGAAGAGGAGATCGGCGAGACCAACATGCGGGAGCTGGAAAGGGTAGTGCTGCTGCGGTATATCGACTCAAAGTGGATGGATCATATAGACGCCATGGATGACCTGAGGGACGGCATAGGGCTCAGGGCTTACGGCCAGGCCGATCCCGTGAAGGAGTACCAGAAGGAAGGCTTCAACATGTTCCAGGACCTCATAAGCAGTATACAGGAGGATACGGTCAAGACGCTCTATCATTTGTCCCTGCAAAAAGAGGCGCCTAAGCGGGAACAGGTCATAAAACCGCAGAAGGACAACTCCGTACCCCAGGAGCCTGTAAAAAACACGGATAAAAAGATAGGAAGAAACGATCCATGCCCGTGCGGCAGCGGTAAAAAGTATAAAAACTGCTGCGGCAGGGATATAAAAAATGCCATATAAGGGAGTTGATCGATTTGCTGCAGGATTATAAATTATTGATAGACAAACTGCGGGGAGATATAGACGAAATGGGTGTTTCACTTTGACGTCGCCGGAGCCGGCAAGGAAATAAAGGAGCTGGAGGCGCAGATGTCGAAGCCCGGCTTTTGGGATGATCCTTCCAAATCCCAAAAAGTGAATAAGAGGCTGAAGCATCTCAAAAATAAGATCGGCGAGTATGACGAACTGGATAGGGAATGGGAGGACCTCCTTGCTCTTGTGGACCTTGGCTTAGAGGAAAATGAGGAGAGCCTTGAGGGAGAAGTGAAGGAGTACTACGACGCATTTAAGGAAAAACTGGAGGGTCTTCGCATAAAGACGCTGCTCGGCGGCAAATACGACACCAACAACGCCATAGTCATGCTGCATTCGGGAGCGGGCGGCACGGAGGCCCAGGACTGGGTGGAAATGCTTTACCGCATGTACACCAAATGGGCGGAGAAGAAGGAGTATCCCGTGGAGGTGCTCGATGAACTCCCCGGCGAAGAGGCCGGAATAAAGAGCATCACCTTCCGGGTCACCGGCGATTATGCATACGGCTATCTCAAGGCGGAGAAGGGCGTACACCGGCTGGTGAGGATATCTCCCTTCGATGCTGCGGCCAGACGCCATACCTCGTTCGCCATGGTGGAGGTGCTGCCCGAACTGGAAGACGACGAGGGGCTGGACATACGGCCGGAGGATCTCAGGATAGACACCTACAGGTCCAGCGGCGCCGGAGGACAGCATGTAAATAAGACGGAGTCGGCCATAAGGATCACCCATCTGCCCACGGGCATCGTGGTCACCTGCCAGAACGAGAGGTCGCAGATCTCCAACAGGGAGACGGCGATGAACATGCTCAAGGCAAAGCTGCTGGAGATCAAGGAGCGCGAGAGGCTGGAAAAGGTAAGCGAGATCAAGGGCGAGTACAAGGAAATAGGATGGGGCAGCCAGATACGTTCCTATGTCTTCAATCCATACAGCATGGTGAAGGACCATAGGACCGGCGTCGAGGTAGGAAGCACGCAAAAGGTCATGGACGGAGACATAGATGTGTTCATAGACGCCTATCTCAAGATGGAGAAGGGCATAAAGCTCACCGAGCGCTAAGGCCCGGCCGGTTTTAAATGTATACAGTATTTTCAGGATGACAGTTGATATAAAGGGCGCAGCCGGTCATAGGTATCGCAGACCGGCTGCGAATGCCCGCTGTGATCATTCATGGGTTTTGTATTAAACTGAATAATTCGGAAGGGGGAGATTTATGAAACCTGTCATAGGTGTGGAGACAAGTTTAAACTATAGGGAAAACCTTTTTCAGGTACATAATTTTTATGTGGAGGCCGTAGCGGAGGCCGGAGGCGTCCCGCTGCTGATCGCACCCCAGCAGGACGGAGGGTATGCGTCGGAGATAATAGGCAGGCTGGACGGGATATTGATAACCGGAGGCGGAGACGTCGACCCACGGTGTTTCAATGAGGAGAATACGGGATTGAGCAAGGGCATGTCCCGGGAGAGGGATATTACCGAGACGCAGCTCATCAAGGCCGCCGTCGGATTGGATATGCCCATACTCGGCATATGCAGGGGATGCCAGATGATCAACGTGGTGCTTGGGGGAGACCTGTATCAGGACATATCCTTAAAGCAGGGCACATCAAATCATAATCAGGACGGGGACATACCGGGATGGTATCCCTATCATGACATAAGGATAGAGCAAGAATCCATCATGTACGGCATATTCGGGAAGAAGACGATAGGCGTGAACAGCTATCATCATCAGGCGGTAAAGAATCCCGCCAAGGGGCTTAGGGTCACCGCATCGTCCGAGGACGATATAATAGAGGCGATAGAGGGGACGGAGAACTCCTTTATCTTAGGGGTACAGTTCCATCCTGAAAAGATGTTTCATAATGACAGAAGTTTTCTTGCCGTATTTGAGGCGCTTATAAATGCAGCCAAAATCAAGGAGGCCATATGATGTCGGAGAAGCTCGTTTTAGTGTACCGCGGTGATCTCGCGGAGAAGATACACAGGGGGGATATGGCGGTGGCGGATGCCGGCGGACGCGTTACAGCGTCTGTGGGCGATATAGGCAAGAGCAGCTATATGAGGTCTGCGGCCAAGCCGGTACAGGCGGTAAACGTTGTCCTGAGCGGGGCCTTGGAAGAATATGGGCTTACGGATAAGGAACTGGCTATAATATGCGCTTCTCACCGCGGCGATGAGGAACACGTCGAGACCGTGAACGGCATACTGACCAAGCTGGGACTGGACAGATCCTATCTGAAATGCGGCGTCTTAAGACCGCTGGATGAAAAGAGAGCATTCAAGATGCTCAGGGACGGCAAGGAGTTTGACGAGGTCACCTGCGACTGCTCGGGCAAACATTCGGGTATGCTGGCGGCGTGTCTCAAGAAGGGATATCCTCTGGAGAGCTATACCGACCCCGGACATCCTCTGCAGAGGGAGATACTCAAGATGATGTCGCTGTTTTCAGGAGTGCGCGAGGAGGAGATAACCATAGGCGTCGACGGCTGCGGGGTCCCGGTGTTCGGCATGCCCGTGTACAATATGGCGCTGGCCTTCGCCAATATGGCCGATCCCTCGCGGCTGCCGGACGACGTCGGTGCGGCTGCGTGCAGGATAGTGAACGCCATGGTCACCTATCCGGAGATGGTCTCGGGAGAGAACGGCTTTGATACGCTGCTCATGAGGGCCGCCAAGGGGAGGCTGTTCTGCAAGATGGGCGCGGACGGCGTCTTCTGTGTGGGCCTGAGGGACAAGGGATGGGGCCTGGCCGTCAAGATAGAGGATGGCGACTCTCCGGCGTCTTACTGTGCGGTATGCGAGGCGCTCTGTCAACTGGGTGTCCTCAGCGAACAGGCGGCGGAGGAATTGAAATCATTCCATCACAGGATCGTATATAATAATCATAAGGTCGCGGTGGGCAGGTATGAGCCTTGCTTCAAGTTGAATATATATTAATTGTCAAGCCGTGACATTCTCGCGGTCTGGGTTTCATTAGCAGTGCGTATAATGTATAATGTACTAATGAGATAAAGAGCAGGAAGGGGGAATACAGATGCTTTTATTGAAGAACGGCAATGTGCATACCATGGCCGGAGAAGTTATAGAGGGCGGGGACGTCCTTATAAACGAAGGCAGGGTACAGGAGGTAGGCCGCAATTTGAGCGGCAGCGGAGCAGAGGTACTGGATGTGACCGGCAAGTTCGTGATGCCGGGGATAATCGATGCCCACAGCCATCTGGGCATGTGGGAGGACGCCATGGGTTTCGAGGGCGACGACGGAAACGAGGAGACCGATCCCGTGACGCCGGGACTCCGGGCGATAGATGGGATAAATCCCATGGACCGGTGTTTTGAGGATGCCTACCGCGGCGGAGTTACGGCGGCCGTGACCGGGCCGGGCAGCGCCAACGTCATAGGAGGGCTCTTCACCGCCGTAAAGACCTACGGCAAAAGAGTGGACGACATGATCATAAAGGACCCCGTCGCGCTCAAGGTAGCCTTTGGCGAAAATCCCAAAACGGTATACGGCGGCGAGCAAAAGAAGACGCCGCGGACGCGGATGGCCATAGCCGGCATATTGAGGGAAGAGCTGACCAAGGCTAAGGAGTACATGGAAGGAAGGGCAAAACCCAAGGAGGAAGACCGGCCCGACTTCGATATGGGCATGGAGGCGATAGCCAAGGTCCTGAGGAGAGAAATACCCCTGAAGGCGCATGCGCATAGGGCCGACGATATCTTCACCGCCATAAGGATAGCCAAGGAATTCGACGTAAGGCTGACTCTCGATCACTGCACCGAGGGGCACCTGATCGTGGACTATCTCAAGCAGGAAGGATATCCCTGCATAGTGGGCCCGTCGCTGACCGACAGGTCCAAAATAGAACTCAAGAACCTGTCCTTTAAAACCCCGGGCATACTTTCAAAGGCCGGCCTGACCGTCGCCATAATGACCGATCATCCGGTGATCCCGCTGCAGTACATAACGCTGTGCGCATCCCTCGCCGTAAGGGAGGGCATGGATGAGGCGGAGGCGCTCAGGGCAATAACCATAAACCCGGCGAAGATCGCGGGCATAGACGGCAGAGTAGGCAGCATAGAGGCAGGCAAGGACGCCGACGTAGCCATATTTGACGGAAATCCGCTGGATATACGCAACAGATGCTACGCCACCGTCATTAACGGCGCGGTTATATACAAGAGAGACTGATATTTCCGCCCATATAAATTTATATGGGCGGAAATTTTATCTTGAGTATTATAGCAAAAATATTGTAGAATATATAAAAGAGTATCTAGGAGGTGTTATTATGCCGCAGATTACACCGCTGGGCAAGGTGGACATTTCAGACGAGGTAATAGAACAGATAGCCGGCGCAGCCGCGTCGGATATATACGGCGTGAAGAATATGGTGAGTAAAAAGACGAAGGATGCTTTAAGCGAACTCATGGGCAGAGAGAACCCCGCAAAGGGCGTGATAGTAGCCAAGGGCGACGAAGGACTGACGATCAGCATCCATATAATGATGGACTATGGTGTTAATATGCAGGCGGTAGGCAACAATATTATCGAAAGAGTAAAATACACTGTGGAAGAAATGACCGGGGAAATGGTGAACAAGGTCATTATTAATATAGACGGCGTGATCGCATGAAGGGGGTTCCTCATACTTGATAAATGCTAAAGAATTCAGAAGACTTATGGAGGGAGCTCTCAGAGGGCTCTCTAAAAACAGGGAATATATCAATTCTCTGAATGTTTTTCCGGTGCCCGACGGGGATACCGGGTCAAATATGCTGGCGACGCTGGACAGAGCTGTGGCGGAGGTGAGGAAGTGCGGGGGCGGCGCTCCCGTATCCGACCTTGCCGAAGCGGCTGCTTTCGGTTCTCTCATGGGCGCAAGGGGGAACTCCGGGGTAATACTGTCCCAGCTGCTGCGGGGTTTTGCGGACGGATGCAAGGGCAAAAGCGAGCTGGACACGAAGGATTTCACAGTCGCCATAGACAGCGCGGTGAGGAAGGCATACAAAGCCGTGAATAAGCCTGTCGAGGGTACGATGCTCACGGTAGCCAAGGAGACCGCATCCAAGGCCAGAAGTTTATCCGGCGAAACGGATGACGAGAGGTTCCTCATGGGTTTATTGGAGGCAGCAAAAAAGGCGTCTTCCAATACTCCGACCAAACTTAAGGTACTGCGGGATGCCGGCGTCATCGATTCCGGCGGAGAGGGACTTGTGGTGATGATAAGAGGCATGCTTGATACCGGGGACATTGAGGATACCGAGGTCAAAGGCACGGTATCCGATGCCGGCGAGTACAACCCGGATATCAAATATACCTATTGCACGGAGCTGATAATAAACGCGGATGAGGATAAGGTGCCATATCTTAAGGGAAGGCTGACGCGTCTGGGAGACTCCATGATCATAGCCGGCAGCGGGAACATCGTCAAGCTGCATATCCATACCAACGAACCCGGCAAGGTCATAGACATATCCAAGGCATTGGGCGAGCTCTATGATATAAAGATAGACAATATGAGAAGGCAGCACAGGGAGACGCTTTTTAAGGAGATGCTTCCCTATGGGTTTGTGGTGGTGGCCGAGGGCGGCGGATTCATAGATATGTATGAAAACATAGAAAACGTGTCGGTGGTGAAGGGGGGCATAACCTCCAATCCCAGCGTGGAAGAGCTGAAATCCGCTGCGGAGGGCCTGGCCGCCCGCGACGTATATATTTTCCCGGGCAATAAAAATATTGTCCTGACGGCGCAGAAGGTAAAGGAACTTTCAGCCGCGACGATACATGTGCTGCCAACGCAGTCCATCCCCGAGGCCGCCGTGGCCATGGCCGTATTCGATCCCGAGGGAAGCGCCGGGCAGAACGAGCCGAAAATGCTCAAGGCGTTGAGGGAAGTGACCATAGGCAGCGTCGCTCCGGCGGCAAAGGCCGCGAATATGAACGGATACAAGATAAAGAAGGGCGATTACCTTGCGGTGATAGGCAAGGATGTGGCGTGGAGGGCGGATACGGGCATCGAGGCGCTCTTCCTGCTGTTGGGCAGCATGATCGACGGCAGGGAGTCGTATGTGACCATATACACTGCTTCAAAGGAAACCAATGGGGACATACGGCGAGAGATCGACGAAAAATATCCCGGGGTTGAGATCGCAGTCGAGTACGGCGGCCAACCTCTATACGACTATATCGTATGTAAGGAGAGCTGATAATGAGCATTTGTATTGTGACGGACAGTTGTGCAGATCTGCCTGAGGAAATAGTAAACAGTACTAAAAATTTGACTGTCGCTCCGCTAATAGCCGTCTTTGGCGACAAGACGTACAGGGACGGAGTAGATATAAAGCCGCCGGATTTTTATAAGCTGCAGGCGCAGTCAAAGGAATTGCCTTCTACGGGCATGGTCACGCCCGGTTATTTCACCGATCTTTTTGCCGGGTTGCTAAAAGAGTATGACGCCGTCATCGCCCTGCTCTTTTCTTCCAAGCTGAGCGGGACGTATAATTCGGCCCTCGCCGCTAAGGACGGCTTTCCCGGAAAGGATATCACGGTGGTCGATTCCAGGGGCGGCACCCTTGGGGAGGGCCTTATGGCCTTAAGGGCCGCGCGCATGGCCGGACAGGGAGCGTCTAAAGTGGAGATCTTAAAGGAATTGGACCGTATGGTATCGGGCATGCAGTATATGCTGGTGTTGGGCACGCTGGATTATCTGCACAAGGGAGGCAGACTTTCGGCATCCCAGAAGATAATCGGTAACATACTCAATATAAAGCCCATATTGAATTTAGTGGATGGAGAGATAAAGGTGATCGACCGGGCCCGGGGAAAGAAAAAGGCCTTTCAATGGATCGTCGATTACATCAAAGGCCTTGATATTGACCTTAAAGGACAGACGATAGGTATAAATCATACCAATTGCGTTGAGGACGCCGATGAACTGGAGAGGCTGATAAGGGAAAATTTCAAGGTAGGCGAGTTAATAAGGTCGCAGGTAGGAGCCGTGGTGGGTACCCACGCGGGACCGGATGCGCTGGGGATCTATTTTGTGAAATAGAGTATAAGATAAAAGGGGCACGGCCTGGCCGTGTCCCTTTAACTCAATTGTAATTCATTTTTATCATTTCTTTGTCATGAAGTACATACTCTTTCAATTTATCATATGCCTTCCGCTTATATTTGCTTACCGTTTTCTGGGACATGCCCAGTATACCCGCAATTTGCTTCTGCGGTATGCCCTTTTTAATCGTTAGCCTAACTATCATGCGTTCATATTTGTTTAATATTAACAGCATCTGTTCAAATGACAATTCGTCGATCAAATCGTCCATGGTATCGCCGGAGGGTACTATATCCAAAGGTATCAATATATTGTCGCAGGTATCGTCGCCGTATACGGGCTTATCCAGTATAAGCAGCTCGTTTTGCTTTATCCTGCTGTTTTTCCGATGCAGTCTGTACGCTTCTCTCCTGATCCCGATCTCGATATAACTTACGATTCTGGCTTCCTCAATATCCGGTTCCGCGTCGCAAAATAAATCCGTCATATACTCATCTCCTTATTAAAAAAATGGTATGTATTGAGGAAATCCCTTTCACGCAGGTCATATAAATTTATGTTTCTTTATTATCTTGATAAGCGATTTGATCAGTTCGTTGGATAGATCTTCGGAATCGCCGCTGCGCGAATATTTCTTTATAAGGGGCATAAACCTGTCTATGATTTCGGACATAGCTTCACTGTCTCCCAATTGAGCTCTTCTGATCAATTCCTTAAGTTTTTCCCCCACGGCTAAATTCCCCCGTTCTTACCGCCGAGACTGTTCACCGCACTCGATTTCTGCGCCGTTGCCGCTACCAGCAGACCGTTGATTATGTACAGTGGTATTTGCTTAAGCTCGAGATCAGCATTTATTAAATGGGACAATATGATCAATGTTTCGGCTGTTATAAAATAGATAATGTATGTCGGTACTTTTTTGAAGAGATCGATATTGCGAATATGTCCTGCAATCAAAATAGTTGCGGCAACGCTTCCCGCCAAAGTCTCGAGGTAAGAGTAAGTAAAAAAGTTATCCATAATCTCACCTCATTTATTTATCATCTATATATTAAAGAGTAGCGGTTGCCATATTTTACTACGGAATATTTAGCTTTTTTACTACATTTTGTAAACAATATTAATTATTGTGTATATATTATATATATCTTTCCGTATATTGTAAATGAATGTTACATAATTTTAATATATATAAAATGAGTATAATTTAATATATTAACAAAGGTCTCTTTTAAAATAATTAACTATAAGAATATATAAAGAAAGATGACTGCGATAACATACTTTTGCTGTGGTTCATGTAAATAGATTATTTCTTTAATAGAATCACCTTCAAAGAGGCTATGTCTTTCAAGGAAATGCAGTGCCAAGATAAAATATAGTCGTGTTAGTTGCTAAAATTCAGAAATAATCATATAATCAGGTTAACAGGTAAAATACGGGTAGATAGGTGTATCCTGCCGGATTTTATTAAAAACTCAATATGAAAGATATTTGACATGGTCATCCAGTTTAGTTCCTTTCCAGAAAGGAGGGATAATTACCATGAAAAAAATATTGGCTATTTGTATATGTGCGGTAATGCTTTTAGCATGTGTTAGCTGTGGGCCCGCTTCATCTGATGGTAGTTCGTCAGATTCGCCTTCGAATGCTTCTACAGTTACGCCGACTACAGAAACAAAAAGTTTATTGTTCGCTGAAGATGATAATACGAAGGCGATATTTCATATAGGCATGACAGCAGATCAGGTAAAACAAGCTTTAACTGATAATCAAATGCAAATAATGCAAGATGAATACCCAAGCGAGAATGATTTTCATACTGTTGATGGAGTATACTTATTTTCTGTGCTTGGTACTGATTTATTAGGTATGATATCAATCGATTCCTCTTCAGATACACAACTATACAGCCCATATGAAACACAAAAAGGTTTAAAAATAGGCGATACAGTTGAAACAGTAATAAAACTATACGGTCAACCTGTAGACAAAATGGAATATGGGGATGATATAAACGGCCTTGGCGTGGCATATTATTATGATATTCCAGTAAATTTGGATGACTATTATAAAATACAAACTGACAATCTTAAAAGTGACAGAGGTGTCTATTTGCGTATTAATATATCACAGTCAAAGGGCGACGATTTTAATAAAATCGTTAATATAATTTATGGAGACAGAGCTAACGGCTAAACTGTCAACTTTCGATTATAAATCCATTTTTCATAAGGGAGGAATAAGGAAATGGGAAAGGGTTTAAGTGATAAAGAAAGATTTATATTATTACTTTTGTTTTCCGGGCTTATTTTGATCTATTATAAGTTTGATCTGTTTCTATTAAAAATCCCTTTTATTATAAAGTTTCTGCCAATATTGGCAATAAATATTTACCTCTTTATAAAAAGTGATATGTATATTTCCATAAAAGGAAATATGAAAAAGGTGTGTGTTTTTATAAAAAGCCACTTGAACAGAACGAACGTCGCCTTTATTCACCCCGTGTATTACCGCCTGCAGAGACGATGAATGATAGGGACCTTTATAAGAATTCCGATACCAATAAATATTATGGCATTAGGTATTGGGCCGGACAAGATTATTATTATCTTAGCATAGATACCGTAAACCAAATTGTTCCCATCAATGATTCACGGTTAACTTACATTGATGAAAATTTACATGTTTCTTCACTTTTTTTCCTTTCGGCAGGTAAGAATGTGCTGCCCGACTTTGTTAAGTACCCCATAAAGAAGCCTGACAAGACATTCAAAAGGATAACTGTAAATGGTACTAATTTTTAGGCTGGCAAGAATTTCCCCGGGAAATTGGCATATACGAGATACAAGAATTGGGACATATATGTACGGGGAGGCGATCATGATGAAATGATAAACGGAGTTAAAGATTTTATGCCGTATTTTTCTCAAATTGATAACGATATAAAAGACGGAGAGATATTTATTGACAATAGGCATTTTGAATATATAAAGTGGACGTCAAAAGACGGTTATGATTACTGGCTGTACCCACGCGGCAGCATGCCGGATATAATTAAAATAGCTAACGGCTTGATATAAAGATGCGCCCGATTTGACGGGCGCTTAAGACTTAAGGTTATTGATTTTTTCTGTATTGGTACAGGTTGCACTTTATCATTCCGTTGTACAGCTTCCGCTTTTTATCGGCCTTTTGGCCGAACAGCTTTTCAAACTCCTCATTGGCGCTGAGTATATAGTATGACCAGCCGGGCGCAAGATCCTTAAAGGCCAGGCCCATGTCCTTATACAGCTCCTCGGCCTCGCTCTGCTCGCCCATCCTTTCCCCGTACGGCGGGTTGCAGATGATATATCCGCTGTCTTCCCTCAGGTATAGATCCCTCATGTCGGTGCGCTTAAAGGATATTAATGCGTCCACGCCTGCCTTTTTGGCATTGCTGCGGGAAAGCTTAACGGCCTGGCCGTCTATGTCCGACCCCATTATGTTGAGGCGCGCGTCTTTATTTATGCGGGAAACAGCCTCCTCCCGTGCATCCTTCCACAGTTTTTGGGGTATCCTCTCCCAGCTCTCTGCTGCAAACTCCCTCATTATACCGGGCGCGGTATTGCTTCCCATGAGCGCGGCCTCTATGGGTATGGTCCCCGAGCCGCAGAAAGGATCGCACAGCGGCATATCCGGCCTCCACCGGCTTATCTCTACCATGGCGGCCGCTAAGGTCTCGCGCAGGGGAGCCTCGACGGATAACTCCCTGTAGCCCCTCTTGTGCAGGCTGGGTCCGCTGCTGTCTATCATCAGCGTGGCCCGGTCCTTTATTATCCCGAAGTGTATCTTATACTGGGAGCCGCTCTCATCGAACCATTCCTTCTTGTATCTGCCCTTCATGCTTTCCACTATGGCCTTCTTGATAATGGCCTGACAGTCCGGAATGCTGAAAAGCTTCGAACGCAGAGAGTAGCCGTTCACCGGAAAGACGGCGTCCACCGGAAGCCAGTCCGCCCAGGGCAGTGCTTTTGTGCCCTCGAACAGCTCGTCAAAGGTCTCTGCCTTAAACTCGCCCAGATTTATAAGCACCCTCTCGGCGCACCTCAGCCAGAGGTTGGCGCGGCAGACGGCCAGCTCGTCTCCCACGAAAGTCACCCGGCCGTCCTGTACGGTGACGTCTTTATAGCCCAGCTGCCTTATCTCTTTTGCCACTATGGATTCCACTCCCAGAAGCGTGGTCGCCGTTATATCTATTTTTGACATCTCATCGTTTCCTTTCGTCTGCATTATAACCACTATTGATTATACTGCGATTCGCCGGGCAAATAAAGGCTAACATTCAGTTTGCTAAAATTAAGATGATTTCGCAAAAGACATTATATTCATATAAGTGAAAAGAGCGTAAATTTTTATTGACAACGTTTCTTTAGGGTACTAATATGATTTATATGATAATTATTTGCAGAGGAGTGCAGGGGAATGTTAAATATATTATTAATTATGCTAATATATCTTGCTGTATTTTATATTTCAATGTTCATCTCAACAATTCTGCATGAACTTGGTCATGCTGTAATGGCGCTTATTTTAACTAAAAATGATGTCATTATAAAACTTGGTAATGATAAACTTATAAAAAATATTAAGATAAAGAGGCTAACAACAGAGCTGCATCAATCACCATTTATTGGTTTTACATATTTTGATACGGAAGGTTCGTGGCTTAAGAGGGCATTGATTTGCTTAAGCGGTCCCATTGTGTCTTTTGTTGTAGCCCTCATTATCTTCAGGCTAATAGCAGATGCAGAAAGAAATATTTACATATTTATGCTGCAGATTTATGGATATGTGAGCCTGTTTCAAGGCATAATGACAATAATTCCTATGATATATCGCGGCGGGCCGTATGGGGGTCATAAAAGCGACGGTTATCTGGCAGTTGAGGTGATAGCTGATCATATTAAAAGCAAAAGGAATGATCGGGAGAATAAGCCGGTTTAGCGTGCAAAATAGCTGTTGATTTTTCGATGTGTCCGTGGTAATATATACATGTAAATTAAATACGAAGGCAATAACTTCAGGGCAGGGTGAAATTCCCGACCGGCGGTAAAGCCCGCGAGCCGAAAGGTTGATCTGGTGTGATTCCGGAGCCGACAGTACAGTCTGGATGAGAGAAGTGTTTTTGTTTGCATAGATGGATCCTGAGGGTTACTGCCTTTAGGATTTTTTTAATTGGAGGGAGCTTATATGGAGATGGTTCACAGGAGGACTGCAGCGATCGTAGAGACGGCTATGCTTTCTGCCGCTGCAACTGTACTTATGTTTATCGAGTTTCCGCTGCCCGTATTTCCTGCGTTTTTGCAGCTGGACTTGAGCGAGGTGCCCGCTCTGCTGGGCAGTTTTGCATTGGGGCCCATGGCCGGCGTACTGATAGAACTGATAAAAAATGTGCTTCATTTAGTGGTCAAGGGCACTACTACGGCGGGCGTGGGAGAGCTGGCAAACTTTTTGGTGGGCTGCGCGTTGGTGGCGCCTGCCGGGATCATGTATAAGAGGCATAAGACAAAGCATACGGCGATAGTGTCCATGATCGTAGGGACTCTGCTCATGACCGTAGTGGGATGCGTATTCGACTATTATGTGCTTTTCCCGCTGTATCAGACGCTGATGGGCATACCGATGAGCGCCATAGTTAAGATGGGCAGCGAGATAAATCACATGGTGGTCAATTTGAAGTCTTTGATAGTTTTGAGCGTGGCGCCGTTCAATCTTTTGAAGGGAGCGATCGTGTCCCTGATAACGCTGCTGCTGTATAAAAAGCTGTCGCCCATACTTCACGGCTAAATAACGGACTCTCATATTTTTTCTCCGGCTGCATATACATTGTATATGCGAAGGAGGAGGAAGGTATGAGGGCCCTTATTTTTTTGCTTATCCTATCCCTTTTGACGGTATACGGCTGCGGCAGCGCCGTCACTCAGAAGACGGCGGAGCCGGAAACTGTGCCGCGGCCCAATGGCCCGGCCGAGACGGACGACGGGGACGATAAGGCCGGCGTCGACCATAGTAACGCGGACGGCAGAGTGCTGATGATCAATGTCTATGTGACCAAATACAAAAAGATCGTGCCGATGCCCTTCGAGGACTATGTGAAGGGGGTGGTGGCAGCTGAGATGCCCGCCGCCTTCGAGAGCGAGGCCCTTAAGGCGCAGGCGGTGGCGGCCAGGACGTATGCTCTGGCGCGGCTGAAAGAGTACGCGGGCTCGGGATGCGATCTGCACAGCGGAGCCGATATATGCACGGACCCGGCCCACTGCCAGGCCTACGCCGAAAAGCAGGATATGGCGGCCATATGGGGCAGCAATGCGGACTATTACTGGAACAAGATATCTGCCGCCGTGGAGGACACCAAGGGGATGGTGGCGATGTATGACGATCTGCTGATAGACCCGGTGTTTCATGCCATATCGGGCGGCAGGACGGAGAATTCCGAGGACGTATGGAAAAACAAGATACCCTATCTCAGGAGCGTAGACAGTCCCTATGAGGAGGAGGCCTCCAAGTTTAAAAGCAGCAGGACGCTCTCAAACTCGGAGTTTGTCAGTATCCTGCGCAAAAAAGTACCCGGGTTGAAGATCAACCAGAATTCACTCAAGGCGGGGGTGAAGATACTGGACCATACCGCGGGCGGCAGGGTGAAGAACATAAGGATAGGGAACAAGACAGTTTCCGGACGGGACTTTCAGGCGTACATGGGCCTTAATTCCAATAACTTTACCTTGAAGTTTGATAAGAAGACGGTCACCATAAGCGTAAAGGGCTACGGACATGGGGTGGGGATGAGCCAGTACGGGGCAAACGGCCAGGCCAGGCACGGCAGCAGCTACATCGACATACTCAAGCATTATTACAGCGGCATAGAAGTGACCAATATGTGGTGGGTACTGGAAAATTAATTGTATTAAACCCCCGGCAAATGGTTATACTACCTGTCGGAGGTGGAATTATGAAAAGGGTTTCGGAATGGTGGAATAAAATACGCGGCGTGTTCAAGACCCAGAGTTTCTATGTGATATTATTCGTATGTATTGCAGCGGTAGCGGTGACTGCCGTATATGTCACTACATATAACAATAACAAGCTGTCGCAGAAGCCTTTGAGCAGCGCAAACAGTCTGGAAGGCTCACTAAAGGGCGACGAACCTAAGATAACAGTTACCGACTCGCAGCAAACCGGTCAACCTCGCAATGATACGGATAAGACGGGGGAAGACAAGGATAAGAGTCCGGCGGCAGAGGATACGCCGGACGGCGTGAAATCATCCGGTGATACGGAGACGTCCTCTCCCAAAGAGCCCAATTCCTCATCGAGCATAAGGCCGGTGATGGCGCAGCAGAAGAACGGCATGCAGTCAAAACCCACTGCATGGCTCAAACCGGTCGACGGCATACCGGGAAACGGGTTTTCCATGGACAAGCTGGTCTATTCCCAGACGCTGGAGCAATGGACGACACATAGCGGCATGGATATAAAGAGCGCGTTCGGAGACGACGTAGCCGCAGTGGCGGACGGAACGGTCAAAAAGGTATATACGGACGGCAAGCTGGGCGTGACTGTGGAGATGGATATGGGGAACGGCGTAACGGCGCGCTACAGCAACCTGGACAGCAGCCTCGACGTGGAGGAAGGACAGAGCGTAAAGGCCGGGGACGTCATAGGCCGTGTGGGGAATACGGCGTTGTTTGAGATATCCGACGGCGACCACCTGCATTTTGAGGTTTTAAAGGATGGAAAGAACGTAGATCCCGCTGATTATATAAAATATTAAATGAAATAAGACATGGGGCTCGGGCCTTGACCGGGCCTTTATTTTTTTGGCTTATTCGGACATACCTCTCCGGACGCATAGACTATCCTGTTCTACCCGGATTTTGAAAGGCATATAAATATAGCGATGCCGGATAGAAGGGAGCCTATGGGATGAAGGATTACATAGAAGAGCGGGTCGTCGAGATAGCGAAGTACATAATCAAGACCAATGCCACCGTGCGCGAGGCTGCAAAGGTATTTGGGGTCAGCAAGAGCACAGTACATAAAGACGTCACCGAGAGACTGGAATCGATAAATCCATTGATATATGAAGAAGTGAAGAAGGTCTTGCTGAAAAATAAGGCTGAAAGGCACATAAGAGGAGGGCGGGCAACTCATATGAAATATAAGTCCGTTAAAGATGAGACGTAGGCTGCATTTTATAAAGCGCCTGGCTTTTACACCCGGCGCTTTATGCTTTCCAGCCTCTTGTATATGTCCTCCGCAGTCAGTCCCTTTGCCTGTATTACCGGGGCCTTGGTCCTTATGTCCTCTATACCCATGACGTTGCTGTCCAGACCATTGGCGACTATGGCGTCGTACTGCATGACGGATACGGATTCCGGCGAGTTGTCGGAGATGTCGGTAACCTCGTAGCCCTTCTGGGCGAGATAGTTCTTTACGTCGGTCAGCGAGCTTTCCACTGCCACTCTCTTGGACATGCATTCACCTCCATGATCTTCCCGGTAAATAGTATATCCACTTTACCATACTAATACACGTCGAAGCAGCTGCCTCCGATAAATTCCCTGAGCAGGGAGTTGTGGGGAATGACGGTCTCTTCGTCCATGGGCAGGAAAAAGGACAGTATGTCCAGAAGCGTGGACGCCATGGCATACTCGGGCTCGGTCTGCGGCACGGAGGACAGAAGGGGCTGGGCATACCTCTTGAGTATGGGCAGCTCGTATGGAAGGAAGGAGTTGAACATCACGTCGGCCTCCTCCTGATAGGGGAATATGTTGCTCTCCTCGCCCTTTCTCACGTCGTTCCACATGCGCAGCGTCTTTAGGGCGTCTGCGCCCCGGAAGCTGTGATCCCTGACGATCCTGCGTATCAGTCTGCTGTAGGTGGTCGGTATCCTGTTGCTCTCGTCTATGTTTAACTGGGTCAGCGCGCTTATATATATCTTGAACTTCATGCTTTTGGGTATGGAGGAGGTCAGCCTCTCATTCAGACCGTGTATCCCCTCGATGATTATGGTTTGGTCCTTGCCCAGCCTTATCGGGTCGGTGAATTGCCTGCCCCCGTTAAATTTGAATATGGGCAGCCGTACCTCGCCGCCCTGTATGAGAGCGGCTATGGTCTCGTTAAAGAGGGCAAGGTCCAATGCCTCTATGGATTCAAAGTCATACTCTCCGTTTTCATCTCTGGGACAGAGCTCTCTCGGCAGATAAAAGTTATCGAGGGATATGGACAGCGGCTTTAAGCCGTTCACGCGCAGCTGTATCCCCAGTCTCTGCGAGAATGAGGTCTTGCCTGAGGAAGACGGGCCCGCTATGCATACCAGCTTTATGCCTCCGATGTGCTGCGTTATCATGTCCGCTATTTCCGCTATCTTTTTCTCGTGGAGAGCCTCGGATATCAGGATGATGTCCTTGGCCCGGCCGGTTTCGATAAACCGGTTGAGGGAGGACGCATAGCCTATATCAAGTATCTTGCCCCAGTTCTCGCTCTCCTTAAATACACCCGATAGTTTTGGCAGGTCCTTGAATTCCGGTATCATATCGGGATCTTCCATGTGCGGGAAGAGTATCAGCAGGCCGGGCATATAGTATTTGAGCGCAAAGAGCCTGAGGCAGCCTGTGGAAGGCGCCATCGGGCCGTAAAAACAGTCCGAGTGACCCTCCAAGGAGTATACGTTCAGACTGCCGCTCTTGTATCCCAGTATGCTCGCCTTTTCGGCATATCTGTTGCCTTCGAATATGCACTTTGCCTCATCGGCAGCCATTTCCCTGTGACCTATGGGGATATCCTGTTCTATGATTTGAGCCATTCCGGCCTCCAGCTCGCTTACTATGGACTGCGTAAGCTTAAGTCCGTTCACCTCGCAGTACAGGCCGTTGCCCAGCGAGTGCTCCACCGTAAGGACGGCTTCGGGATAGATGCCTTCCAAAGCCTTGGACAGCACAAAGGCCACGCTCCGCGAATATATCCGCTCGCCGTCTTCGCTGCTGAGATCTATAAACCCTATGCTGCAGTCCTCATACACGCTCTCGCTAAGATTCACGAACCGGTTATCTATAGTGGCAGCCAGTACCCGCGTGTATTTATCACCCAGCACCTCTTCAGCCATATCTATGATTTTGCAGCCCGCAGGGAAATCATAGCTTTTGCCCTCTATCTCCACATGCATGTTTTACATCTCCCTTTATATAACTTACCAGCTATGTAGGGTGAAACTTCTCCTACATATATTATATCAGTGCGCTATGCACAATAAAATAAACATTATTTTTCGTGTTTAAATATTTGTTTGTCCTAAAACTTTTATCTTTCCTATATTTCTACCTTTGCGTATATAGAAGAATCTATGATTAATTTAGAGGGTAATTAATAAATCAAATAAAGTTGAATATATTCAACCATTAGCATATATAAGTTGAATATATTCAACTTATAATATTTTTTTAAAATAATATGAAAAAACTATTGATAAAAGAAGTAGATAAATATATAATATATCATATAAAGTTTATATTAATAGAAGCTAACAGACCGGTGAGACAACAAAAATTTGGTAAAATATTTGAGTATTTTTTCATATTGCAATTGTTATAATATAAAGCCGCCCGAATTTGTAAAAGTAATGAAACGCCTATGCTTTTATATTAATTGTTGTTTATAATTTAGCAAGCGAGGTATGGAAGAATGAAGAAATATGTGTTGCTATACAGAACAAAGTTTTACCTTACCGTTATACTAAATGCCATAAGCAAGATCATGTTTGTCTTTATGGCCATTATTCTGCAGCATCTGATAGAAGCGGCGATAAATAAAGACTTTCGGGGATTTACTCATATAGTGATATTCTCCATAGTATACTATGCGGTAATGGCTGTCTTCAAGTATATGGCCGGCCTGGCCCAGGCATCCTACATGAGGAACACGCTTACGGCGCTGCGGGCAGACGTCTTTCACGGAATAATAACGCGGAATCATAGGCGGTTCGACTCGCAGAATACGGGAGATTATCTGTCAAATCTCACCAATGACATGAGCCTTATAGAGACCGGCTATTTTCTGCCCATTATACAGATATGCACAGAGGTAAGCGGATTCGCGGTGACCTTGGCGGTGCTCATGAGCATAAACGTATGGGTGACGCTATTAATGCTCGCCGGTGGGATCGTCATGTTAATAGTGCCGCGGCTCTTCAGCAGGAAGCTGGAGGACAGGAACAACAAGGTTTCGCTTAGCTTAAGCTTTTTCACCAAGAGGGCAAAGGACATTCTGGAGGGACACGAGGTAATAAAATCATATAATGTTACGGAAAACGTCTCCCAGGAGTTTGGGAAATATAATGCGGAGCTGGAAGGCGTGAAGTACGATAGATCAGTCTTGAACGCGCTCATAGAAGCCATGTCGATGCTGGTTTTCATCGTATGTCAGCTGTCG
>ENA-UOOI01000061-UOOI01000061.1-fermentation-metagenome-genome-assembly--contig:-NODE-61-length-130995-cov-9.606423_pt1 | contig 130995 bp, 125 predicted proteins | sample MGYA00245779_ERZ724027 | MGnify/ENA primary metagenome ERZ724027 (study PRJEB28704, sample SAMN03018318) | fermentation metagenome | biome: anthropogenic terrestrial biome; feature: soil...
TCATGATACTTACAACGTATAAATTCCCGTTGCCCAGTTAATTTCTCATTTGTTTTCGAGGAAGGGGGACTTGAACCCCATGAAATTAACGAAGTTACTATTAAATATGTCAATAAACACTCATACAATACAGCATTTACTGAATCGTAATACTTTTGTTTAAAAGTAAGCATAAACTCTTGACACAATGTTTATGCTATGATATTATAAATTTGGATTAAGAAATTTATAATAAAAGAGGATTGAGTGTTTGTACACTCCATATACCCCTTTTTTTATGATGTCTTTTTTTGTTTTCTTTACTTTATTTTATGGCATTTTTTTCTTCTTCATCGTGAAAGTTCAGAGTATTTTCTTTGAATATAGCTATCGTTTCTTTTGGTGCTGCCTTGTATAACAAAGTCAGTAATGTCAAGCCATAACGGCTAATTTCTTTGTTCTTACTCTTCTCTGAATATAATTGCTTATAGATTGCAATTATACTTTCGGGTTTTATTTTTAATTTTCTTAATTCTTCTAAAATGGTATCAGTTGTTTTAGTTTGTTGTTCATATAATTTAAATCTTTCTTTTTTATCCTCTTCTTCTTTTATCTGCATTTGTATACCTCTTAATGTGCTATCAAGATTCTTAGCAATTATTTCCAGTTTATCCATCTGCTTTCTATTTTCTTTATCTTTAGTTTCTATAGTAATCATTAAATCTAATATACTCCACGTAGATACACTTTTTGTTTTATTAGGTATTTCTTTATCTAATATTTTTTCTAAATAATCCATACTACATTTAAATAGAGCATATGCTGTAGTTTTATTATCATCCTTTTTACTTTTAAATTTATTTTTCTTTTTATTTTCTTTGCTACCATTCTTATTATCATTTTTGCAATATTTCATAAAGGTAGGTCTTACAGCTTTCTTTAAATCCTCATTATATTTTTTTTCTGCTTTTCCTTTATTTTTTTCTCTATCATCTGGATATTTCTCTTTATAATCTTCAAGTTTTATAAAATCTTCAACCTCTAAATATTTACTATATAAAGTTTTTCTCAATTCATCTAAAATGGAATACATTTTTATATTCGTAAAATTCTTTTTAGCACTATCTATTTCAACATTACTTAGAGAAGAAAGTTCACTAACACTATTATAAAGTTCTTTAATTGTTTTATAGTTTTTAATTTCTTGATATTGCTTATTCCAATCTTCTTCGTCTTTAGCAACAATATCCTTTGCTTTTTTATGAATCATATCCCACATTAAGGATTGATATACCTGAGACAAGTTCACTATTTTGCCAGTGTAATTTACACCTATTTTTCCATCAATTTTGGCTCTATTTTCTGCTGTAAAAGGTTCTATTAATTTTGAAGCTTCTATCTTATTAACTGGAGTCAGCCATTGTTGTGCATCTAAAGCTTTGGACACAATTGTCGGGTAAACGGACAATATCATTTCATCTCCGTCGAAGTCGAATCCAGATCCACGTTCCATAAGGTCATTATCTATTCCGTTTATAATTATTACATTATCAGTAAAATTGAAGTAATATGTAAATTCATCTTTATAAGTATTTTTCATATAAAGAACATTCCCACCACAAATTAGGGGGCTTCTAAATCCTGCTATGTATTCTTCATCATCAAACATAGGGCAATAACATTCATTACCTTTTAATAATGGTTTGTCCTTGCTATATGCACACACTGATTGAAGTAATAATTCATAAGGATTTCCACATAAGATTGCATAATCAGTATTAGGTATTTTTATTCTACCTTCTCTCAAATTATCTATATAACTATTAACTAATTCATGTACATAATTTTTATATAGTGCTGTATGCTCTATATCCTTGTTTCTAGCAATTAAATTATAGATTAATTGTCTACTATAGCATAAATTTCCTGTGGCACCTACATACCTTGCTACGGCTCGTATATCGTCTTTTATAAATTGTATAAAGTTAAAATCATATTTTAGTAGTTTCCTAAGTTCATCTTTTGTAAAATCTAAACTGTTAATAACCTGATATGTTAATTGCTGAATTTTATCTCCAAATTTACTCTTAGTTTCACTTCTAACTATACCAAAATTATTATCATGATTAATGAATTGCTTCCAGTATTCATAATATCCTTTCTGGTCTTCTCTATTATTTTTATCTGCCATTTTAAGCCACTTTAAACTACTAGGAGTTGTAATTACTAGAACATCTTTCGCTTTTATTTTATTATCAAACATATCTTTTATTTCCCAACTATCAAAATCAATATTATTTTTAATAGCATATGCCTTTAAAAATAATTGAATATTTGTGTTAAATGTGCAAGATTTGAACCAGGACGATCTTAATTGCATTACTGCTTTATCTTCCCTATTTGCTTGTTCAAAAATGCTATAATCAACCAAACTTTCGCCATCAGTGACTTTGTTTTCTAAAGTAATTTTTTCATCTTGTGTTGAAATTACACCATTATTTTCTCTAGTTACACTCGCATATGTAGGATATTTTTCTACAATATCATTAACCATCAATATGTTTTCTGGATTGATAGTTATAGTTCTTTCTATAGCACTCATAGTTAATGCTCTATAAGCTTGTATAGAACATACTTCAAGTTCTTTATTTTCAAAATCTTTCCCCATATTTTCAAATTTTATCATATCCTTATAATATTTTTCTAAAATAAATATGCAACTATTATTCTTTGCTTTACTTGCAGTCCTGCTATATTGAACATAATGTCTTCCGTTCAGATTAAATCCATTTTTATATAAATAATCTCTAATCTTATTACCTTTAGCATTTTTGTGTATATACGTGGTTATTTCATTTCCATTTTTATCATATCTTTTTTTAGCATTTTTACGATTATTCACAACTTTATTACCTTCATCATCTTTTTTTATCACCCTATATTTATTATTAAATTTTACATTAATAAATATATCAGTATATAAATATGTTTTAGCATTCAAAATTTTAGATTTAATTGCTTTGTCTCCTTTGCTTTCTATAAAATGGCATATATCTAAATTAGCATTAATACTGCAATTATATAAATCAAAGTCCTTTTCATTCTTAACTTTATAATTATCATTTTCATATAAATATTTTCCTTTTATAGTTCTTATATAATAAATATTACCCATTCATTATCCCCCTTAAATTTTCCTTAACCCATTTTTATAATAAGATTCAGGAAGGACAAGATAGTTTGTCCCTCTATAACTCTTTGTTAGTCCATTTAATTAATTTTCATTAATATTGTTGTTTTTTAGCCATTTATAAAAATCATCATTTATATCATTTTTTACTTTACTATAAATTTTAAGTAAATTAGTTGGCTCTTCCTTGATACATGATTTTTCCCTTATATATAATAAATTATTTTTATTAGTCCTGTATAAAGTTATTTTACTATATTTATGATTATATGTTGCAATCTGTTTCATTGTTTCTAATTCTTTCTGAAGGTCTTCATCTAAATTAGATGACCCATCTTCATTGACATCTATAAATTTAATGTTTATTTTTTCTTTAACATCCTTTTGATCTAATTCAACATAATCTCCATATTTTTTTAAATCATCATTTAAAATTTTATAAAACATTACCAAATTCTCCCATTTAATTTAAAGTATATTCAGAAACCCTTAACCCTCCATTTTTATTTGACCTTGTATTTTACTACTCAGGCCTTTGCCGATTTTATGCTGTGGAATTGGAATACTCTTAATTCCATCACTAAAAATTTTATGGTCGCCTGTTTGTCTTACTTCTTTATATCCATTTCCTTGCAGCAACTTATTCATTTTCTTATAATCAAAAATCTTTTTAGTAGATATTTTTTTAATTTTTGTCCTTTTATCTACACTTTTAACTTGTTTAAGCTTATCATTTACAATATTTTGAGTATTCATTATTTCTTCATTAATAAGTTCTGTATATGAATCCATAGTTTCAGCTATAATATTATTAACAATATAAGCAATACGTTGAGTTGTTTGTATATATCTATATTCAATTGTATTAGATAATCGTTGCAAATCACTGTAATAAGCTAAAGATTTGATTTCAATAATCTCTTCTGCAATATGTTTGCTATCTTCTGAGACAGTTACAATGTCTTTTGCAACTCCTTCTTTATTATTACGGTCATATAAATAGTCATTAATTGAATTTATTAAATCCTGAAATTTATCTGTAAGTTTATAAAGCTTGTCTATATCAAAGTCCTTACTATTACAAAATTCTTTAATAGTTCTTGCCATGTTTCTTACATTTAAATATTTTTCTTGTGCTACTTTATCTACAATTTCACTTAATTTATCATTTCCTTCATTACACCAAAAATCTTCTAACTGCTTTTGTAGAGTTTTAAACCTATTATTTAATTCATGTTCAAATGATTTTAATTGTGGATTCAATGTATATTCCCTCCTTCATTTAATCTTAATTTACATAAATTTACTTAACTCATTTAATTCATTTTGTTTGATTTGTTCTAATTCTTTATCTTCATTATTAGTAGATTTCACTTCTACTACTTTGTCTTCAAAGTTATTTAAATTTAATGCAAAATCATCATTTTTAGCGTCTTTTACTGGAGTTGACTTACTATCAATTTCTTGCATTACCTTTATATCATTGTTAGCACCTTTTACTATCTCTGAGTTACCATCACTGCTTTTAATTACCTTAGTATCATTATCAGTAACAGTGAGTAACTTCTTATCACTGTTACTTTTTTTGACTATCTTTGATTTACTTTTAGTACCTTTAAGTAACTTAGATTCTAAACTATTATCTGCTACTAATTTAGTTTTGCTTTTAGATTTTCTCCCTCTCTTTGTAGAACTTTGATTAACTACATATTCATAAAGAATCCTTTTAATTTCATTATTCTCATTGAAACTTGCTGAAAGGTAATTCATAATTAACCTCTCATGCTCTTTGTTTCCATTTAATGTTAATTGAATTCTTTTACTGCTGCTGCTTATTGCCATCACGCAACAACATCCTTTAACATAATTTTACTAGCTTCCATTGCCCCAATAATATTTGAATATATAGCTTCCTCATGGATTTTAAAATTTGGTAATTTTAATTGATTTATATATTCAGATAACATAATGCTTCCTCCACCTGTAAATATTACCTTGTAAGTTGCCAAATTAATAATAGGTTTGATACTTTCTAATATATTATTCAAAAATTCTACATATTGTTTCTGATATACTTTAATGATTCCTTCATCAATCAGTCGTTTTATATCTTCCTCAAAGAACCTTTGTCCTTTTCCATTTTCAATGTCTTTTATCTTTGAAAAGAAATTATAAGTACCTATTGGAATAGTATTTATTTTTTGAATTTTCCCATTATATAGTACTACCAAGTTAACCGTCCTTGATCCAATATCTACCAGTGCTACTGAACCTTTCTTATCCGTACTGTTTAAGGAAAAATATGATACATAACCTTCTGGTAATATAAGTACATTATGAATTGAAGCTATAATATCTTTTCCATTATATTTAAAATTAAATTCCTTATTTTGTAATTTGCTTATTAATTGATCTTTATTTTGCATCTGGATTGCTGGGAGTAATAAAGTAATATTGGTCTCGATAATTTCCTCCGTCGGATGTGATTTACACAATGCGTATAAAATTTGTGGTATCAAGCATACTTTTTCTGTCTTATTAAATTCTTTTTGAATTTCTCCTATTTCAAAGAATGTAGTTTGGTCATTATATTGTATTCTCTGAAATCCTTCAGGATAAGATTGATATTCTGTACTAATACGACTTGAAAATATTCCTTTAGTTCCATCATTATTCATCCATTTCTGATTCCAATTACCATTGTCTAATACTGTTATTTCAGTAACCCCTTTAATTTCTTTTTCACTTTCATTTTTTACAATCTCTTTTTCCATAATATAAAATCCTCCTGTATACTCTCTAATTTTGTTGTAGTAAGAAATGAAGATAAACTTCAATCCCTGCTACATCTTTCATAATATGTTATCTTTCTTAATATTTTTATAAGTAATTAATGTAGTTTATCCAATACATGGTCTATCTGCTTCTCAACATTTTCATCAGTAATATGTTCTAATTGTTCCGTATACAATTTCATAATTTCTGTAGCTTTTTTATAAAATACCTTTATATCAGTACCTTGTTTCATAAAAGATGTTCTATATATGTTATGATTTTTATGATCTATACAAATTTGACAATACCATCCTGCTGAATAATCCTTATATTCCTTCTGTACAAGATGTACCAATTTCAATATATAATCTCTATTCCACTTAATAGCTTGACCTAAAGTTTCACATTCAGGAGATGTTGGATACTGTCTTCCTGGATATTGCTTTTTCCAACTATCAATATAAAAATGCTCCCTTGCTTCTTTACTCTTATACTTAGTTTTAATACCAAAATCAGCATCTTCTAATATTATTGGTGCAGGTACAAGTTCGTTATAATTCTGTGTAAAATTTACTTCTCCATCACTTATATCATGTATTGTTGCATTACCAGAGACACCTACACTATTATCACCATATTCTTCTAATCCTTTAAATTCTTCTTCTGCCTTTTCCTTTATTTCCTGTTCGGTTGCATTGTCTTCTACTTCTACTTCCTGTATTACCTCGCATACTGCATGTCCACTTACACTTACTTTTTTCATACTCTTTTTCCTCCTTAAATTTCCTTAATAATTTTTAAAATTTTGTGGTTTAAAAATAATTTTTTGTGTATAATATAATTAGGTTTAAATTTTTATATAGTAGAAGTTAAGTGTGCGAAACTTAAAATCTACGTTAATAATTACATATTTTTATTTAGGGTATGGTATTTTTCCATGCCTTTTCGTTTGTATGCTCATATAATCCTTTCACCTTCTTTCATTATACATTTGTTTAACTTTTACCATTTTTTATTTTCCTTATCATATTCTTTTATGGCTTTAGCAATTTTCCTAACCAATTTATCTGAGCTAAAAGCTTTTCCATACGAAACTTTTACACCTAGTAACACCTTTTTTAATGTGCTATTATAAACATTTGGATTCTTTACTAACTCAAGAAACTGTTTATATAATTTCAATATCTCATTAGCATCACCTAATCCATAATCCATATATTCATCATTTTCTTTAAATGATTTATCCATTGATTCTCTTATAGCTATTAAAAGTTTTTTTTGATTCAAATTGTAACTATTTAAGCTAAAATCAAATAATGCACCTGCATCTATATCAGTTCGTGTTACAGTTATTTCTTCTCCTGTGTCTGGATCTGTAATTGTATCTTCATATTCATATTCAGAATTTTTAAGTTCACTCTTCAATTTTATATTTTGGATTTCCATTTTATCTATTTCATTCAACTCTTTTTGAAAATATTTTTCTGAAATATTGAACTTCTTAGATAAGATAGGTAAATATTTTTTAGGAATTTTTCTTCTGCCTGACGTCCAAGAATTTACCGTCTGCTTAGTAATTCCTAATTCTTCAGCTACATGTTTATATTGGACATTAAATAATTTACATATATATTCAAATCCTATCATTTATTATCACCTGTTTGTCATACTCAGTATTACTTTGTATTTATACAATATCACTTTTGTAATACCAAGTCAACCATATTTAAGAAATTTTTTCTATTTATCGTATTTTTATAGTAGCTCTACAAAATTTTCGTTATAATAGTGTTCTACCTATTTTGGTAATACATTATATCAATTTGCAATATATGTATCATAAGCTATAACTCTCTTGTATTTCCTCTCTCTATTTAATTTTTTTAAGCAAAAAAAGTGTTATTATATGGAGATAATATAAATAGCTTACCTAATAGAATTAACATCAAATTAATCCTAATCACGAAACTATTCTATTTTCCTCTATGTAATAACACTTACGATTATAAAAATGCCACACGGCAATAATTTTCTCATTTACTTAACGGTTATCATTATATTACCTAATCATATCCATGTCAACACATTTTTTCTAATTTCTATTTTATTTTCATAAAATGCTATTACTTTTAACCTAGTAAATATTATTTTGTCATATTATTTGTTTTATTCATTTACAGTTATGTCTAATTCATTCCCACTTCTAAAAAATATGCTTACTCCACCAAGTAACGGGTTTTCATATATACAGTAAACGTCCTCTACATCTATAAAAGTATAAGGTTTTTCATCTGATGATGATAATTCCATTCTATAGTTACCTTTTATATCCTTAAATTCTCCTATCTCCAATTCATTCATAAATAATGGAATTGAAACCTCTCCAATTAGGTCAACCATTACATCTTTACCTTCAAACTTTTTTAGTTGTTTTTTTAATTCTTTTCTATTAATCTCTGCTTGTACTTTCTGTGTTGCCTCATATACCTTTTTATCTTTAAAAATATTTTTATCTTCTTTCTCAACATACTCTCTAACTTTGCTCATAACTGCATTCATTTAAATGATTCCTCCCTTTATAATTTTAGCTAACATATTTTACAAAATTCTTCATAGCTGAGTTTACTTCTTACCTTTATAGGTATTCTACCCTCAACATAGACGATGAATGCATATTCTCCATTTTTAGGTACATAATCGAATGGTACAATTTCTCCAAGTTTGTCCTGTAACTGCTCTCTTTTAACTTTTAATATGTTGCTCATATTATCACTCCTCCCTCATCAATATAATCTTGCATTTTTTATCTCCATAATTCTTTAAAACTATATAATCCCTGAACTGTAGCTTGTTTATGCTTTAATTTACATTCTTCTATATACTCTATTAAAATGTAAATACTCATTTCGTTTTTGTGCCTCCTTCAATTGATTTCCTATACCCAAATGTGATATAATCTAATTGCGAGTTAGAGTATCTTACCTTCGGGTTAGGTACTTTTTTATTTATCTTATAGTTCTATGATACTATTTTCGTATCATAATGTCAATACTATTTTCGTATCATCTATAGTATAATATTTACAGGAGGTGATACTGTTGATAAAAATGAATCTACATTCAAAGATGGTTGAAAAGAACCTATCTCAAAGAGAATTATCTAAATTAACAAGAATACGACAGGCAACTATTTCTGCTTATTGCAATAACACATTTAAAATGATATCCAGAGAACATTTAGATATATTGTGCAAATTTTTTAATTGTAAAGTAGAAAACATAGTTGAATTTGTAGAAGAAAAGGTAGAAGAATAATCCTCTACCTTACTTTTATGTTCCATTAATTCTTAAAGACGTTTTACCTTTTCTTGAATCTTTTCTGTAGTTTCTTTAATTTGGTCAATATCATAAGTATTCCTGTTAATACTGCTACATTCACTTTTAATATCATCTAATTTACTACTAATTTCTTTCAATAATTTAATTATCTCGTCTTCCATATACTAATCTCCCCTTTTTACTTTAGATATTCTACAAATTAAAGGAGAGTCCTTTAAAAATTACCAAAGTAATTTTTATAATAATTAATTTACCTGTTTAATATTTACATAATTATTAATTTTATTCAAAATAACTCTTTTTCTACATGACATAAATTTTTTTATATCATCTTCTAGTAAATATTTTAATCCTTCTTCATTTATTAAATGAGATTTTAGTATTCTTATAACTGTCTCTTTTCCTTGTTCAGATATTCTTTCTCCAAAGTATACTGAAGGAACTTTATCTTTTTTATTTGCATTAGAAGTTATTAAACTTCTATTAGATATATAATTTGTTTTATATTTTGATTTAGGAAATATATGATCATCTTGTATACTTTTATCATCAAACTGAATCGGATTCCCTGTCTTAAAATCTAATGCACCTTCTAAAACAATTAAATTTATAATTCCTTTATAGATGGCAGAAGTTTTACTATCAACATCCAACTTATCATCACTAATATTAAAATTTTTAATAAATTCAGGAACTTTTGAAGTATCTAATATCCAATCTTTCAATACTTTATAATCAGAAGCTGAAGTAGAATCTACTCCCTGATCGTATCTACTACTAAATATTGAACTCCAATACCATTTATTTATTTTTATATAATTATTAGGATTTTCAATATTATTAACTTTTATAAAATATAACATTGCAGCTAAAGGAACTATCATTGTACTATATGGAATCCATTTTTTAATATCATAAACACCATATCCATGTTTTGTATCTACTATTCTCTTATACGCCTTATCTAAAGAAATTATAGCATTTTCCCAATCTGTTACAAAATTTTCATAAGATAAAGATAAAATATTTTTTCTTTTAGATTCTCCATTCCTTATCAATGATATAGTTTTTAAAATCATATCTGGCTTTATAATTTTTATAGATTCATATTTATATTTTGCTTTATCTAAAAGATCTCGTAATTTTATTCCATACTTAGATAATCTAGCTACAGTTAAATCAAATACAGATAATGGTTCACCAGTTCTATTAATTCTCTCAAAAGTTTCTACTATTTTTTCTAACTCTGTATTGCGCGGTAATTTAATTATATTTATTTCTTTATCTAAAACCCTTTTTATTAAATCATATATTCCTTCAAATTCTTCAGTATCTTTAAATTGTTTAGTAATTTCCTTTAAATCTCTTATACTACTAAAAGGTATGATATATTTGTTAGATTTAATCTTGTTAATTTTTCTTTTATCACTTGAATATGCTGCTATCACAGCATTATCCCAATCGCCTTGCAATGCCTTTTCTAAATTTATATAAAATTTATATACACTTTTTCTACCTTTTAATGATATTTGTGGTTCATATAATCCATAAAATAATCCTGTCGTTCTTTGTTGTCCATCTAATATAATGCTTACTACTGACCTTATTTTACAATTCGGATTTATGCTGCTAACTCCTTCTATTAATCTCAAAGCAAATGGTGAATCTTCTTTATATATATCGTCTAAAACTAGCATTGATCCAATAAAATAATCACCTAGAACAGAAACAAGAAGTTCTCTTAAATCTTCTGGTTCCCATACAAAACTTCTTTGAAAATCTGGTAAAACAACCTCACCATTATAAACATAATCAACTAATTCTTTTATCTTAACATTATCTCTCATAAATATACCTTCCAAAACATATGATATTTTACTAATTACTTATTTATATTACAGCTGTTAAATATTAACACTTAATTAGTTGCTTTTATAATCAATACTATATTATCCAATTTTACTTTATATATACATACTTTTAATTTTATTTATATAAATTCATCACATCAAACTTCTAGCATACCAACTATACGCATATCTGATTACTTACTCTAATTTCTAATAAATTTATTAAGGATTTTACTCTAAATTTTGATTATACACTTGACTTTTAATCTGAGTTAATTAAACTCTGGCAATAGTTAAGCAATTGGATATAGTTTGCCCTAAAAAAAGGGCAAAACAAAAATTAAACTCTGTATAATGAGTTGAAGTTTCTTTGTAATACTGCTATTGTAATGTATCTTTTATATTAAAATCAGTACCCTTTAATACTTGTCCACAGGTTGTGGATAATTAACACATTGCCATCTTTCGATTACTAATCCCCCCACATAATATTTTTAATGGTCATGTGTACCCATTTGAGGGGCAAGTAATACAATAGCAGTAATATAACAAGTCCCCATGAATTTTATAGCCTCGGCTTCATGTAACCTACAGATTTATTTACCGTTGCTCTAGTGTAAACACAACTCACATACACTCAAAAAAAAGAGTATAGGAAATAAACCTTGCAAATTCCTATTTTTTGAAATATAATAAATTTAGTTGGTAATATTTCAATAGTAGTTTTGGTTTTTGCAAGACATATTATTGATATTAAGTTGTGGCCACCTTTTTAGGTGGTTACTTCTTTTATATACCTTTATATGCTCCATAGAGTCATTCTGAGGGAGTCCATTTTGTAGATGTATTTTTACTTGTCTACATGAATTAAACGTCTTATATATGTCAATTCATACAATCATTTTCTAAAATATCTATCAACAGTATTAATTTTGTTGTGATTTCTTTTTAAATCTTTTGTTTCTAACTGTATATATTTTCTAGTAGTCACAATTGTAGAATGTCCCATAATCCTTTGGAGCGTAAATATATCCATACCTGATTTAACTGCATTTGTGGCGAACGTATGTCTAAACAAATAAGGTGAGCATCTATGTTCTAATCCAACTTTTTTACCTATTTTTTTAAAACTTAACATTAGGTTCTGCTTTTTTATATATCCACCATAGGTATTTTGAAATACATAATCTCCACTTCCCATTTCTATTGCAATATCTATTAATTCTTTTAATACTTTTGCTGTTCTAGTTGAAATCGGTAATTCTCTCGATACTCTTGTTTTAGAAACATCCGCCCTTACTTTAACAAGTCCATCTTTTAAATCAAAATCACTGATTTTTAATTCCGCTGCTTCACCAATCCTAATACCGCAATCCAAAATCAAAAGCATCAATGAAAAATCTCTAAAACCTGTATAGGTATTTAAATCACATCCATTTAATAACTTTTTTACTTCAACATCAGTAAGCGGTGTTTTTGCATCATCTGGTGTTTTTTGCAAATGAATCTTTATTGGTATATTTTCTGTAATATAGTTATTGTTATAAAGCCATCTCAGATATGCCAACAAAGTCCTTAATCTTAAATTAACTGTAAAAGGCGAATACTTTTTTTCAAATGTCATATAGTACACATAACTTTTAAAAATATCTGAATTTATCGGCACATCAGTTTCTTTAAATTGTGTTTCATTTTCTACATATTTCTTAAAATACTTTAAATGTACCTTATACTCTTTAAGTGTTCTTTCTCTAAGGTTTTCTAGTTCTTTTTCTCCCATAAATTTTTCATGTAAATCAAAAAATTCAGATATAGTTATATTATCAGTCGTTCTACCTACTTTTTTTAAATTTGTAATGTGGTTTAATTTAATCTTTCTTTTAGCCATTGATATACATATCCTCCTTCCTTTTCATAATTTTCAACATAACATAACAGTTTATTGTATAAAAAAAGAGACCTTTATAAATATAACTATTTATAAAAATCTCTTTAAAATATGTAATCAAATTGAGTAAATTCAATGGTTTAAGCTATATCAACTGGCGGGAATATGTGGGAATCGAACCCACCCGTCGTGGTCTTAGCACGGCAACACGGTTTTGAAGACCGGCAGGCACACCAGCACCTATCTACTCCCATTTAAAAGCACCATGTATCATTATAAGTACACTATGCTATAATGTCAACAAATTAATAAAGCAGAACCCATAAAATAAATTTATATATTCTATCAGTATTTCCTATAAATAACTTTACACTTACTATAACCATAATGCAGCAATTATATACAGTATTTTCCTGGGTGTTAATACAGGACTCTCGAATCTCCAACCCTTTTTGTGAGCTTTATACTATCAAAATGTTCCATAAATATAGTAGCATATTTTCTGCTGGTATTCAGTTCATCCCTCAACTGGGCAAGAGACATACTCCCCCGTGATCTTATAAAATTTACTACAACATCTTTTGCTTTCTCGTAATCCCTGGATAAAAAGCAGCAGTTTTCTCCAATTTTCACTAAATCTCCACTGTCTATCAGAGATTCAAATACCATTTTAAAATTCCCCTTATCCTCACAGCCAGCTTCCATTTCCGTATATTTAGGGGGAATAAACCCTTCCTTATCAAATTCTGACAGTATTTTTTCTTTAATTTTTTTCTGCACCGGAGTATATTTTACTTTGAAGTTCTTCAAGGATATAAAGCTGCCGCAAGCTTTTACCTTACCTTCATCTTCCAGTAACTCAACTATACAGCTGTATAGTTTTTGCTTTATTCTGCTGCCAAACACCCTGTTTTTTATTTCTTCCTTGGACATACCGGTTTTCAAAGGATTTTTACTGTGGAAATCCTTTAAAATACTTTGAAGAACTTTTACCTTTTCGTCTAAAAAACCCCTGTGAAGGTATACCGGTTTTTCTCCTTCATTCAACACGATTACCGATCCGCTCTTTACGAGTTTTTCAAGCTCTTCTTGAATATTCTCATCTCTTTTCCCAATGGCTTTTAATATATCTTCTTTTCCAGGATATCTGCCGCTTAAATTTTTAATTGTATTTTCAAGTATATTTTCAGTTCTGCCGCTTTCTTTCAGTTTTAATTCTTTTATATATTCCAAATTGAACCTCTTTGCCTTTCTGGCTGCAGGCTCTATTATAATGCCGCCACCTATGGTATACATCGGGGAATAGCTCCTTATTACAAATCTGTCATTTCTCTGGGAAGTAAGCTGTTTTTCCAGTCTTAACTGAACATAAGCTTCCCCTCCGGGACTTATCTCCTCCCTGTCAAGTATTACAACTCTACATATAATTTCGCTGGTGCCGTGGTAAAGTCTCACTCTCTGCCTGTTTTTCAAAGGTCTGGAGGCGCTTTTAAGATAATATAACTTGCAGTCCACCATGAGAGAGGGTTCCATAAAATTTTCTACAGATACCACATCACCTCTATTTATATCTGAGGTCTTGACATTAGCTAAATTAACTGCACATCTCTCACCTGCCTCCGCCTCCTTTACCTGCTGTCCATGAATTTGTATCCCCCTTACTTTGGATTTTATCTTCGAGGGGTATATCTGTACATTTTCACCTTCTCTTATTTTTCCACTGATTACAGTCCCGGTTACAACAGTTCCGAAACCACTTATGGAAAATGATCTGTCCACAGGGAGCCTGAAATGACCGGTGGTATCTTTCTGAGGCACTACATCTGTAAGTTTATCTATATCTTCTACGAGAGAATTCAGTCCTTCCTTCGTTTTAGAAGAGACTTTATGAATGGGGACATTCTCCAGAAAAGTTCCCTTGAATTCATTTTTCACATCTTCCACCACCATGTCCAGCCATTCTCTGTCAACCAAATCAATTTTGGTTATCACTATGATACCCCTTTTTACATTTAACAGCTGAAGTATTTCAAAATGTTCCTTAGTCTGGGGCATAATTCCCTCATCTGCTGCAATGACCATAAGTACCAAATCTATTCCGCTGACTCCCGCCAGCATATTTTTTATAAATTTTTCATGACCTGGTACATCTATAATTCCAGCTCTCTTTCCAGAAGGCAAGTCGAAAAAAGTAAATCCGAGATTTATGGATATTCCCCTTTCCCTCTCTTCTTTTAAGGTATCGGTTTCCCTTCCCGTAAGAGCTCTTATAAGAGCGGTTTTACCGTGATCTATGTGCCCTGCTGTCCCTATTACAACATGTTTCATATAAATTACCTCCAACTCAAGCCAACAAGTTTACAGATCTGCAAACTCATCCACTAAAATGTCAAAATCCTTGTCGAACATAGTTCTCAAATCCATTACAATTTCATCGTTGGCTATGCGGACGATTACTGGAATACGTGCCTTTCTCAATTTTCTATCTACTTCCTCAGGAGGCATTTTACAGCTCCTGGCTCTAATTACATAGGTGGGTATTTTTTCTTCAGGCATAGAGCCCCCGCCTACCATAGAATAATCACTGTCTACCGTAAATTCAAAATCAGGTACTTTATTTTCCAGCTTTTCTTTTAAAATACGAGCCCTTTTCTCCTGCTTCTGGCTGCTGCTTAACATCATATACAGTGTGGGAATATTTTTTACAGCTTCTTTTTCATCCACATAATACTTAAGGGTACCTTCAAGGGCGGCAAGAGTCATTTTATCCACTCTCAATGCCCTCAAAAGCTGATTTTTTTTCATTTTGTCTATATATTTCTTTTTCCCCACAATTACTCCTGCCTGCGGTCCTCCCAACATCTTATCGCCGCTGAAAGTGATCACATCTATGCCGCACTTTACGCTTTCCTGTACTGTTGGCTCGTGTGTAAATCCATACTTCGAAAAATCTATCAAGGTACCGCTTCCTATATCCTCTACCACAGGTATCCTCTTTCTTGCCGCAAGTCTGACCAAATCTTCGGCAGGCACTTCCTCTGAAAATCCAATCACCCTGAAGTTTGAAGTATGCACTTTCATAAAAACACCTGTATTTTCATTTACTGCATTTTCATAATCCTGAATATGCGTCCTATTGGTGGTTCCAACTTCCACAATATTAGAACCGCTGTACTTCATCACTTCCGGTATTCTAAAAGAGCCTCCAATCTCTACAAGCTGTCCCCTGGACACTATAGCTTCTTTCCCGCTGCACATGGTATTTAAAACCAAAAGCACTGCAGCGGCATTATTGTTGACAACCAGTGAACTTTCAGCTCCTGTGATATCTTCAATTATTTCCTCAACATGTTCATATCTTGAACCTCTAGTGCCCTTTTCCAAGTTATATTCCAAATTGCTGTAGTTACTGGATACATTAATTACGTTTTCCAGGGCGTTTTTACATAAAAGTGATCTTCCAAGATTAGTATGTATAATAACACCCGTAGCATTTATCAAGCCCTTGAAATTCGATTGTTTTTTCTTGTCAACTATTTCCTTGAATTTTTCAAGTATTTCTTTTTCAGAAAAATCTTCTATTTTATCACGCAAAATAAGATCTCTGTAAAAATCTATAGACTCCCTCAGTGAATTCATCACAAGCACTCTCATAGTATTGTTCAATTCAATTTTTACAATTTCACAATTCAGAAGTTCATCAATTTTGGGAAGTTTTCTCAGTAATCTATTCTTTTCCAAATTACGCCCTCCTCATACAATTACATACAGTTTTTTTACTCCACAATTATATATTTTTTCCCCTCTAAAGGCATGACTTCACCTATTATAGAAGGTTTTATCTCCAAACTGCAGGTTTCATTCATGATTTTATAAGCTTCCTTTTCAGGACATGTAAAAAGAAGACCTCCTGAAGTCTGAGGATCGAATAAAACATCTTCCATCCACTCTGGAATATTTTTTATATTGTATTTACCTTCTATATACCTTCTATTCTTATATGCACCTGCAGGAACAATTCCCATTTCAGCATATTCTCTGGCCTCGCTTATATACGGAATTTTATTTCCATACAGTTTCAATGTCACATTGGATGCGGATGCCATCTCATAGCTGTGACCCATAAGCCCAAAACCCGTTACATCCGTGCAGGCAGTTATGTCATGCTTAGCTATCACTTCACCCACATATTTATTCAGGGTAGACATGACCTTAACTGTTTTTTCATATGCATCTTTAGATGCAATTTCACCTTTTATAGCAGTAATTATTATGCCTGTTCCAATAGGTTTGGTAAGCATTATCCTATCCCCTATTTTACATCCAAAATTTCTAAGTATCCTGTCAGGATGTACCAGACCCATAACGGACAATCCGTATTTGGGTTCATTATCATCTACCGTATGGCCGCCTATTACAACAGCTCCCGCTTCTATAACCTTATCAGCCCCTCCTTTCAGTATCTCCCCCAGTACATCAACTGAAAGACAGGAAGGAAAGCAAACTATATTAAGTGCCACTTTAGGTTTTCCGCCCATGGCATATATATCACTGAGAGAATTTGCCGCAGCAATCTGTCCAAAGGTATATGGATCATCTACCACCGGAGTAAAAAAATCAAGAGTTTGAATCACCGCTGTTTCATCATTCAATTTATATACAGCGGCATCATCTGAAGTTTCTATTCCAACCATCAAATTCTTGTCATTCATTTTTGGTAACTTATTCAATATGTTCGAAAGAGTCCCCGGCTCTATTTTTGCGGCTCAACCTGAAGTTCTCGTAAGTTCGGTCAATCTTTTAGCCATCTTTGCCACCTCCATTCTTTCATTACAATTATATAATATCCTGCAATATTTTTGAACAAATAAATCTATCTTATATCTATTTTATCCCTAATTTTATCAAGGGTTTTATCTCCTATTCTATCTATTTTCTTTAAATCTTCCACAGAAGAAAAATCTCCATTTTGTTCTCTATAATCAATTATCTTCTGTGCAGTTATGTCACCTATCCCGGGAATAGTCTTCAATTCTTCCTTGGACGCCCTGTTTACATCAACCTTGCCGTCATTTCCTATATGATTCCCTGAAGATTCCGGAGAAACAGGGTTTCCTGAAGCATTATCCTTTTTACTGTCCACGTATATGTAATCTTCATCTTTCAGTTTCTTGGCCAAATTCAATCTGTAGTTATCGGCTTCATCTGTAAAACCTCCGGCAGCCTTTATTAGATTTTCCACCCTACTATTATTTTTTAACCTGTACACTCCCGGCTTTTTAACCTCCCCATTTACGTAAACAGTTATCCCACCGGAGTTATTTTTAGCAGTAGATTCTTCCTTAAATATATCCCCGCCGGTACTCTCGTCAACTTTCACTTCTCTTGAATTGAAATATCCTACAATTAAAAATATAAGAAATACGCCTAAAATCACAAGGGAGCCTATTATTTGCTTTTTATACTTCATTTTTTTCCTCCTTTCAATCTTCAGCATCAAACTTAAAATATACTGCCTCAAACAGCATAATTTGCATCAGAATGTATTTAAGTTTATAATTTAAATTATTGACAGTTTTAAAAAATTTTATTGACAATATTATTTTTTTATGCTGTTTGAGGATAATTTCAAAGGAGGGAAAAATGAAAAAAACAATTATATTCATATTGCTGCTTTTATTTATCTACTCGGGCAATTCATATAATGATGTTTATGCCAGAGAAACACCTCCTTCCGTTTCTGCCGACAGTGCAGTCGTACTGGATGCAACCACCGGCAAGGTTTTATATGCTAAAAATCCAGATTCAGCTTATCCACCGGCATCTACCACTAAAATAATGACCGCTTTGCTCACACTGGAAAATACAAATCTGAATGACAAAGTTATAATAGGAAACAATCCGCCAAAGGTAGATGGAACTAGGTTGGGACTTCTTCCAGGTGAAGAAGTTACTGTAAAGGATTTATTATATGGACTGTTATTGGCCTCCGACAATGACTGTGCTGAAGCATTGGCAGAGCACGTCAGCGGTTCGTCAGATAAATTTGCAGTAAAAATGAATAAAAAGGCAAAGGAACTTGGGGCAAAAAATACAAATTTTATAAACCCCACCGGATTGTTTAATGAAAAACATAAAACCTCTGCAAAAGATCTATCCCTCATAATGAGAGAATTATGCAAAAATCCTGAATATTCGAAGATTGCCACCACTATATCCTATACAATTCCACCTACAAATAAATCTGCAAAACCGAGAACTGTCTGGAATGAAAACAGGCTTGTACAGAAGCAATCCAAATATTATTACAGCGGATGTGAAGGTGGAAAAACAGGATATACTATTCAATCTCTTCACTCATATACGGCAGCAGCCACAAGAAATGGCGAAACATTAATCATAGCTTTAATACATGATAAAAATAAAACTTTCTTCCCGGATTCAATATCCCTATTTAATTTTGGATTCAACAATTTTCAATTGGTAAAATTGTATTCTAAGGGGGATTTAGTTACCACTTATAGTAAGAATAAACTATCTGTCCCCCTTTTGGCAGGCTCTGATTTCTATTATATCAGGGAAAAGGATGATAAAAATCTTCCTCACCTAATTGTCAAAAAGGAAAATCTGAATTTTAAATTTTTTAAGGTAGGAGATATAGTAAGTAAAGCCAATGTGTATTTTAAAGGAGAAAATATAGGGGAATTAAATCTTTCAAGTGGAATCAGCCACGGTGAAAAACAGATACTGAATTCAGATATTATTGAGAACATAATAATGAAAAACAAATATATAGTTCCAGCTGCAGCAGTATTGCTGATCGTGATAGCTGTATTCGCTATAAAAAAATTCATATTCTAAATAGTTGAAACCTATTTTATTTTTCCTATTAAGTCCACAATATCCTGGGGAATATCGGCCCTGAGTTCCATTACTCCATTTCCCCTCGGATGTGGAAATTTGAATCTATAGGCATGAAGTGCCTGCCTGTCTATATATTGGCTGTCATCCTCCGTTCCATACAGGGTATCTCCATACAGCGGATGACCCAAATAGCTTAGATGGGCTCTGATCTGGTGGGTTCTGCCGGTTTCCAGGGTAAGCTTCAACAATTGATCTTTCTTGAAATCACACACTACTTTATAGCGGGTTATACTTTTTTGTCCTCTTTTATCTATGACTCTTCTTATACCGGCTTCTCTATCCCTGTATATAGGCAGATCTATAATACCTTCCTCATTTTCCATTTTTCCGTGGATAACAGCTATATAATTTTTTTCAAAGTTTTTGTCTTTCATATCTCTTGCCAGAGACATATGTGCAAATTGATTTTTGCCAACTATTATAAGACCTGAAGTATCCCTGTCCAGTCTATTAATCAGCCTAACTATACAGTCTTCACCTTTTTTTCTAAAATAATATGTAATTCCATTGGCCAGGGTACCGCTGGGATAACTCTTTGTAGGATGGACCACTACACCGGGCTGTTTATCCACAACCAACATATCTCTGTCTTCATATATGACTTTTATATCCATTTTTTCAGGTTCTATATTTTGAGATTCTTTTTTTGCAAGATTCAAAGAAATATTTTCACCTGCTTTCACTATATGATTTAACTTTGCCCTCCTATCATCTACTTCCAGCCGTCCGTCTAAAGCTGCCCCTCTTATAAGCCTGCTTGAGAGTCTCTGAACTTTTTTTAAATATGCCCTCAATTTCAATCCTTCTTCTTCAGTTTTGACTTCAAATACTATTTTATTTTCTTCCATTTAATAAAGTCCCTTCCTTAAAGCACTTCAATATACTTTATACTTTGAAAGGAGTGAACTTTCAAAAGTTCACTCCTTTATTAAATCTATCCTATTTTTAGTCCAGCAGTGCTATCACTTCTACCTCTACCAAAGCATCTTTGGGAAGCTTTACTTCTACACAGGATCTTGCAGGCATATCTTTTTTGAAATATGTAGCATAAACTTCATTTACAGCTGCAAAATCTGCCATATTTTTTACATACACAGTAGTTTTAACAACCTTGTCAAAGGATGTTCCCGCCTCTTCAAGAAGAGCTTTTATGTTCTCCAAAGATTGTTTAGCAGCTTTCTTAACATCGCCTGAAACAAGTTCTCCCGTAGCAGGATTCAGTGGAATCTGACCTGACGTGAACAAAAAGTTCCCAACTTTAACAGCTTGTGAATACGGTCCCACGGCTCCTGGTGCTTTTTTTGTACTTATTATATTTTTTTCCATAATAAAACCTCCTAGAAAACTTAATTAAAAAACAACTTGCAAAATATTATTACTATAACAATATCATTATATCAAATATTTACCCTAACGGTAAATGTTTTTTATATTCATTTTTTTGCAAATTAAATAATTTCTGCCTTCAATCGTATTCATGTGAAGCAGCTGATTCCTCGATATAACAACCTCTATAGTATTGTTAAAAGCATCAAGCAGGGCATCATCCAAATTTACAAGGGCCTTTTTCCTGAGATCTTCTACCCCCGGAAAATCCCTCAGAGGTTCTATATAATCTGAGATATATATTATTTTCTCTAAAAGATTCATATTCTTTTTTCCCGTAGTGTGATATTTTATGGCATCCAGTATTTCCTCATCATAAATCCCCATATCGTTTCGGGCTATTACGGAAGCAATACTCCCATGTAAAAGCTGGGGATTTGCTTTTGCCACTTCATCTACATTTATATTATTTTTACTTGCTATATCCAATATTTCCTCATTTGACATATACTTAGCACAATCATGAACAAGCCCTGCTGTACGTGCCTTATCAATATCGGCGCCATAGATTTTTGCCATTTTAACAGCTGTATCTCTCACGCTGAGGCTGTGTTCGTATCTGCTCTCTTTTAAATTTTCTTTCAAATATTCGATAATTTGTCCCTCATCCCACATAGTTCATCACTCCAAAATCAAAATTATAATTATTCATCTATACAGGCCAAATTTTTCAATAATATCAGAAACATTTTCCGGGAGAAGATAATCAACTCTTCTCCCTTCTCTCATGTTTTTTCTTATAGTAGTGGAAGAGATATCCAAAAGCGGTGCATTTAGATATATTATCTCAGTAGAATATCTGTCCTCAATTTTTTTCTTCTGTCTTTTTATGCTTTCCTTGGTGAAAGCGGGAAAGTTCGGCCTGTTAAATACAATGAACTGACATAATTTAAATATATCATCTACCCTTTTCCAATTTTGAATATCCATTAAGCAGTCCATGCCAACAAGAAAATACCATTTAGTATCCTTTTCTAATTTGCTAAAATGTTCTAATGTGTTATAGGTGTAACTCAAATTGGGTCTATTTATTTCGTAATCACTCACAGTAAATTTACCTTCCGACTCAATAGCACTTTTCACCATTTTATATCTCAGGGAACCATCCGTAACATACTTTTTCAATTTGTGAGGCGGATTACCCGTCGGCATAAATACTATCTCATCCAGTTTTAATCTATAAAGCGCCTCATAAGCTATGTGTATGTGACCAATGTGTATTGGATCAAAGGTTCCTCCAAAAATAGCTTTTTTAATCATATGTTTCTCCCCATTTACTTATAATTATATGACGTAGTCGAATTCAAAATCATTGAGCCTAACTACATCCCCATCTTTAATTCCCTTTTTTTCTAAATCTTCAATAACACCTTTATTTTTCAGAACCTTATAGAAATACCTCCATTCATCGGGATCATTTACATTTACACTGTCAAGCAGCCTGTCAACAAAGTCTCCCTCAACTATATATACATTTCCTTCTTTTCTTATGCTGTAGGTGAATTTCTTTTCCTCCGGTATAAATTTATCCTCTTCATTTATTTCCACATCCGTGATAGGTATGGAATCAAGCATTCTGGCAGTCTCCTGCATAAGTTCCCTCATACCGCTCCTTGTAGCACAGGATATTTTAAATACTCTGGTATATCCCAATTTCTTCAATTCATCTTTAAAATTCTCAAAGGACTTATTGTCATATAAAATATCTGCCTTGTTCGCAGCAATTATCTGAGGTTTATCCCAGAGTTTCACATCATATTTTTTTAATTCATTATTTATCTTGACAAAGTCATCAACAGGATTTCTCCCTTCTATACCGGATATGTCCACTACATGTATCAAAATTCTGGTTCTTTCAATATGCCTCAAAAATTCCGTTCCCAATCCTACACCTTCTGCCGCACCCTCAATTATACCAGGTATATCGGCAATTACAAAACTTCTAATTCCCTTTACATCAACTACCCCAAGATTGGGCGATAACGTTGTGAAATGATAATTTGCAATCTTAGGCTCGGCTTTGGTAACCACCGACAGAAGCGTCGATTTACCTACATTGGGAAAACCCACAAGGCCCACATCCGCCAATAATTTTAATTCAAGGCTTATATATCTTTCTTCACCTGGCATTCCAGGTTCGGCAAAATTCGGCGCCTGTCTTACGGAAGTAGTAAATTTCACATTTCCTCTTCCGCCCTTCCCGCCTTTTGCCACCAGACACCTGTCACCGGTATGGGACAAGTCTGCCATTATTTTATCGCTATTCACATCTTTTACAACTGTACCCAGAGGAACTTTTATATAAAGATTCTCCCCATTTTTTCCTGAGCATTTCGAACCGGAACCATCTCCGCCCTTTTCTGCCCTATACTTCCTCCTATACGCAAAATCCAGCAGAGTAGTCATATTTTTGTCCACTACAAGTATGACATCTCCGCCTTTTCCTCCGTCTCCGCCGTCCGGGCCTCCAAGTGGAACATACTTTTCTCTTCTAAAAGATACGGATCCGTTTCCACCGTCGCCAGATCTTACAAATATCTTAGCAGTATCTACAAACACTTCAAGTCACTTCCCTCCTGTAATTATATTATACACACCTAAACAGGTTTTAAAAAAGCACCCTTACCAGGATGCCTTAATAAAATACTTATTCTGCTGCCGCTTTCTCTACCTCTACCGGGTAAACACTTGCTTTCTTTTTATTCTTGCCAATTCTCTCATATCTGACTACACCATCAATTTTTGAAAATAAGGTATCATCAGATCCTCTGCCTACATTATCTCCGGGATGGATCTTGGTTCCTCTTTGTCTCACCAGTATATTTCCTGCCAAAACAAACTGGCCGTCTGCGGATTTAACTCCAAGTCTCTTGGATTCGCTATCCCTGCCATTCTTTGAGCTGCCCACTCCTTTTTTATGGGCAAACAACTGAAGGTTCATAATCAACATACAGCTACACCTCCTTAACTTTTACACTTATATATTTACTAAAATTAATTTCCATACTCTTTAAAGCAAGCAACATAGTTTCCACAAGTACTTGACATTTCAAAATATCTTCTTTTTTCATACTTTCAAGCGAAAAACTCAATAGTCCATCGTCTATGGAATAATCAAGGTCCAATTTCAGCACTTCCGTTATTCCAATAACAGTACTTTGAGACACAGCAGAAACAGCACTGCAGACCAAATCATACTTTCCCTTTGAATATTCTGCATGCCCCTGAAGCAAAGCCGAAACCAAATTGCCGGATTTTTTTTCAAAAACTGCCTCAATCATAACTATGCATCGATCTTTTCGATCTGTAATTTTGTATAAGGCTGTCTATGTCCCTGTCTTTTTCTATAATCTTTTTTGGCCTTATACTTAAATACTAAGATTTTCTTGGATTTTCCCTGGGCTAAAATTTTAGCATTGACTTTAGCTCCTTCAACTACAGGTTTCCCAACAACTACTCCTGTATCATCCTTATTCACCATAAGTACTTTATCGAGTTCGACTGTTGAATCCACTTCACCGTTCAATTTCTCAACGTAGATAACATCGCCCTCGGAAACTTTATACTGTTTTCCTCCAGTTTCCACAACTGCGTACATTCAAAACACCTCCTCACTCCAGTCTCGCCTAAAAGGTATATGCAAAAATACTTTCACATATTTTAAAAAAACCTTTTTTGTGCGGTCTACAGGTGTCATTTTAGCACATATACCTTCCTTTGTAAAGCTTTTTGAATTTCTTCAATTCACTTTGAATCCCTTAAAATCGTCAAGCTGGCTGTCAAATACAAGCGGCTCAAATTTATAGAATGACTTGCTGCCACCATAGGTAATATACACTCCCATGTCTTCGGCATTTATATCCTTTATGAATTTTTTCATATTCTTTTCTATATCTTTTTTATAAAATGGATTCATACTGATATGAATATTTCTTATCTCTTCATTCTCCTTTATATTTAGGACTTCATTTCCAATGAGTACTGTCATGTAAGATAATTTTATCTTTTTACCCTTTCCACGGCAATATGTACAATTTTCTTCCATATAATCATATATTGGTTTTCCCTTTCTTCTTCTGGCTATCTGGACTAAATTCAATTCTGTAAAATCATATATCACAGTTTTATTTTTATCATCTACAAATCCACTTTTTAATTTATCCAGCACTTTCTTTCTGTCGCCTTTTTTGTCCATGTCTATGAAATCTATTAAAATTATTCCATTCAAATTTCTAAGTATTATCTGCCTCGTAATTTCCTCTGCGGCCTGTAAATTTGTAATAAGCACGGTTTTATCCATTGTCCTACCTTTTATATTTTTACCTGAGTTAACATCTATGACGAACATGGCCTCCGTCCTGTCTATAATTATATAACCCCCGCAGCTTAATTCAACCCTTCTGTTTAGCAATCCAAGTATATCCCTTTCAATATCATAGGCCGAGAACAAATTTCTGCCGCCTTTATGTAATACCAGTTCTATCTCCGCATTGCTTACATATTTTAAGAACTTCTCCGTATAGGAATAATCCCTTTCATCATTTAAATATATCTTGAGTCTGCTGCCATTTAACTTGTCTCTTAAAGTTTCACCAAGTATCCCGCCTTCCTCAAATATCAGCCCTGGTTTCAAAGAATATGTTCCCTTTCTTTTTATGCTGCTGCAGCACTTGGACAATTTATTTATTTCATTATTTATAACATCCGGTTTTACATTCTGGGCATCGGTTCTTATCATAATACCCGTGTCTGCAGGAAGTTTCACCTTTTTCCTTACACTTTTTTCAAAGTCCACATTGTCTATCTTTCTTGAAAACCTTATGTTTCCCGGAGGGCCACACAGAACACAGTATTTGCCGGGTATGCTTATATTCTTTACAACTTTTGGTCCTTTACTGCCATAGCTTTCCTTAACAACTTGAACCAAAATATCCTGACCTTTTTTCAAATTAAGATTTTCAAATCTGCTGTCCATATACATATAGGCATTTTTACTGCATCCTATATCTATAAAGGCACACTTTATAGCAGGAACTATATTTTTCACAACGCCCTTGTATATATCACCCGGGTAAGCAGCACCATTTTGTTCTTCCATAAGACATTCCTTCAAAATTCCATTTTCTCTTATAACAATTCTCAGAAGTTCCATTCTTCTTTCAACAAATATTTCTTTCAAATACAGCCCCCCTTTATTTTAAAATTATTTCCTACTGCACGTATTTTATGTATTCACAGAGAGGTACCAGTTTGTTCCCTATCTTACCGTACATTTCCTTTCTAACTATATTTACAAAATGATCAACATTTACGTCTTCCGTATTATGCTGTATAAAGTGGGCTAAAAGCTGTGGGGACAGATTTTCTACACTTCCGCAGCAGAGCACAGTATGGATAGTCAGTTTATTATCTTCAACGGCATATTTTATTGACTTTATGAGTTTTCTGATATCCACTCTGTGTTCCCCTTTCTTGGTCTTCTTCAGATCATACCAGTGATCTGTCTTCTCCAGAACGCTCAAATTTTCACGCAGCTTGCCGGTGTCGTCATACTCAATACCAATAACGTATTCAGCAGCACTTATACTTGCCATGGATTTAAACGTTTTGGAATTTTCATTCCTTTTGACCCTGCAGGCTCTCAATATTCTTATACCTTCAGGAGCACTGCAATTCAGTCTTCTCACAATCTCGCCCTTCGGAATATGCTCTTTCAAATATAAATCCATATATTCGCCGGTAGAATAAATTCCCACGGAAAGGGGCTGCGCTATAGACATATTTATATGCGGGTTAAATCCCCTGGAATACTCTACAGGTATTCCCGATCTTCTTATCATTCTCTGCAGAGTCCTCATTAGATCCAGGTGGCTTATAAATTTTATATTCTCACCTTTACTGAACTTTATCAAATACTGTTCCCTCAAAACATTTCCCCCCTAAATTGACATTAACACCGCAATTTCTGCATCCAAGCCTACAATCCGGGGTAACAAGAGCACTTTTGGCCTTTTCATTCTCCTCTATCAGAAAGCTCTTGTTGACTCCTGTATCTATAAAATCCCAGGGGAGCACTTCATCGTAGCTTCTGTCCCTATAGGCATAAAAATCTCCGCTTACACCACACTCTTTAAAAGCTCTCTTCCATATATCAAAATTGAAATACTCCGACCAGCTGTCAAATTTAGCCCCATTCTCATAGGCCTTTATTAGAACATCACACATCTTTCTATCCCCCCTGGCAAATACAGCTTCCAAATAACTGAGTGGAGTTTCATGCCAGTTGTAGAATATATGTTTGCTTTTTATGGACTTTCTTATGATTTCTATCTCCCTTCTCACATCCTCCATGGATATCTGAGGTGCCCATTGAAATGGCGTAAATGGCTTAGGCACGAATATAGATGTGCTCATATTTACCTTAAGTCCCTTTTTTCTCTCCTTTTTCGGGATCTTGTAGTATTCCCCTGCAACCTTTTCAGATAAATCCACTATTCCCCGTATATCTTCCATAGTCTCATAGGGAAGTCCCACCATAAAGTACAATTTTATAGTAGACCACCCCGACTTGAAGGCGCTGCTTACACATTCCATAAGATCCTTTTCCGTAACACCTTTGTTTATAACATCCCTCATTCTCTGGCTTCCCGCTTCAGGTGCGAAAGTAAGCCCGGTTTTCCTTACCTTTTGTATTTCATTTATAAGCCCTACAGAAAAAGAATCCACCCTGAGTGAGGGCAGAGAAACACCTACCTTGTCTTCTCCATATCTTTCAATGAAGTTATATACCAGATTTTTTAAATCTGAATAATCACATATACTCAGAGATGTAAGTGAAACTTCCGAATAGCCCGTGCTCTTTATAAGCTTATCTACTTGTTCCAACAATTTGGAAGTGCTTTTTTCCCTTACAGGTCTGTATATCATACCCGCCTGACAAAATCTGCATCCCCTAGTACACCCCCTGAATGTTTCCAGAACTATTCTGTCATGTACTATATCTGTGAAAGGTACTACAAGTTTATCTGGATAATCCGCTTCATTGAGGTTCTTGACTATTCTCTTGGTAACCTTTGCGGGAACATCTTCATAAATAGGTTCAAAACTCTTTACAGTACCATCCTCGTTATAACCTACGTCATAAAACGAGGGGACATAAACCCCTCCTATGTGACATGCTTTTCTCAGAAATTCCGATTTACTTCCCCTGCAGTTTTTATAAAGATCTATGATTTCGTTTATCTGATCTTCCGACTCGCCTATGGCAAATAGATCTGCTATATTCCAAAGTGGCTCTGGATTATAGGCACAGGGTCCGCCGCATATAACTACCGGATCCCCCTCACCTCTTTCTGAGGCTCTTACAGATAGGCCCGCCAGATCCAGCATATTCAAAATATTGGTATAACTCATCTCATATTGAAGTGTAAATCCTATAAAGTCAAAATTTGATATGGGATCTTTACTTTCCAATCCATATAGGGGAACATTATTTTCCCTCATAAGCCCTTCCATATCTGGCCACGGTGCAAAAACCCTTTCACAATAAGTGTCATCTCTCTCGTTTAATATATAGTAAAGTATTTTCATTCCAAGATGGGACATTCCCACTTCATATACGTCGGGAAAGCAAAATGCAAATCTGACATCAACTTTGTCTTTATTCTTCACATATGAATTCAGCTCTCCTCCGGTGTACCGCGCAGGTTTTTCCACTCTAAATAATATATCATCAGAAATTCTATTCATGAACAAATTCCTCCTGTTAGACATCATCTCTATATTTTAGCATAAGCCCGCACGGTTCACAATGCAAATGTCAAATTCAGGGATCCTTTGTTTCACTTATTTTGATAAATTTTTCTATAGTTATATTTCCATACAACTTTAAAGCTTCTATTATTTCCTCTTCGTAAATTATATCCACTACATTCATATTTTCATCCAGTACCATGAATATATTGTATTTGCTTTTATCAAACAAACCCATTGCAGTGAGCAAATCCTGTTTGTAATATATGGATACATTTCTGTTTTCAATGTATCCCCTTTTTAGAAATTTATATTTTTTCTTGATAATATCACCCATTATTATATATGATACCCTTTCATTTTCTTTTAGGGACGACGCCACTATAAGTACTCCTATTATTCCAATATTAAAATTGTTATTTCCATTAAAAAACAGAAATATATAAAAGAACATGAGTACTATTCCAATAAATATGCTTGAAACTATCATTATCCTGTTTGCTTTTTTATAGGTTATCTTCAAGTTCAGCGCACTTCTGAGTATTCTCCCTCCATCAAGCGGAAATGCCGGGATCAAATTAAATAAGCCTATGACTAGATTTACAGAAAAAAGCATATAGCACAGGCTTGAGTTAGAAATATGATATATCAAATAAAAAAACATACTTAAAACCAGGTTAGCTGCCGGTCCGGAGGTTGAAATCATCAAATCCTCTTTGGGGAATGCTTCATCTATATCTTTAAGCTTTACCACTGCACCTACCGCTATAAACTCTATGTCAAACCCTGAAAAGTTGTAATATCTAGCTGTAAGGTAGTGAACCACTTCATGAAAAAAAACTACAATAAATGTACAAATAAGTTGTCCTTTATAACCTACGACAATTAAAAATGCCACATAGGGTATAAAATATTTGCTCATTCTAATCACGGAAATACCTCTTAACCATTAATCTTTTTCGTCTATTTTAAGCTGTTCAACTACATCTTTGACTCTGTCCCCAATATAATTTATATTTATACTTTTCAATTGGGTTTTTAATTTACCATAATCATAATTCTCACTGACAATTTTCTTGGAATAATTATACAAATATTTGCCCTGAGAATTTGAAACCAGTTTGCAGGTTATAACAAATACAAATAATATCAGAACTCCGGCTAAGTCTCTTATAATTCTCTTAGTTAAGTAATTTGTCTTTTTTGGTCCGCTTCGATAAGGTGAATAGTTCATTTTTCCTTTCAGGGACTTATAGTACCTCTCATATTCCAGATCGTAATGCCCCATTTTTTAACCCCCTTTGAAATGTATATATTAATATATATTTAAACATAACTGCAATTATTCCTAACCTGCACTTTGCCGTCATTAACCTGATTTTTTCATTTTCAGCAAAATAAAAAAGATTCAACACTAAAATCAAAATGTTTCAGTATCAAATCTTACCAAATATAAAATCAAAAACTAATTTTACCTTCTCAGGGCCTTTGCAAATATCTCTGCTGAACCGAGATTAGTAGCCAATGGCACACAGTGTACATCACAAATTCTAAGCAGTGCTGAAATGTCCGGCTCATGGGGCTGGGCAGTAAGAGGATCTCTTAGAAATATAACCATATCCATTTCTCCCTGGGCTACTTTTGAACCTATCTGCTGATCTCCTCCCATTGGCCCCGAAAGAAACCTATGTACCTTTATACCTGTCATATCGCTTATCAATTTCCCGGTAGTTCCTGTAGCAAAAATCTCATGATCCTTAAATACATCTTTATATCTCTTTACAAAATCCACAATATCATCTTTTTCCTTGTCATGTGCTATAAAAGCAATTTTCATATAAATATATCCCCTAAAAATTAATTTTTCTTCTCCTCATACCTATATTCAATATTAAGGACAATTCTATAAAAGACGAGAGGATAGAACTACCCCCGTAACTCATAAAGGGAAGAGTAATACCGGTTATAGGCAGCAGTCCAACTGTCATGCCTATGTTTTGAAAAATTGAGAACAATATAGTAGATATTATCCCTACACACACCATAGTTCCAAAGATATCTTTGGACTCTTTAGCTATTTTTATAGCCCTGTACACTATGATCATATAAAATATTATCAATACCAGACACCCTATAAGTCCCCATTCTTCCCCCACTACAGAAAATATAAAATCAGTGTGAGATTCCGGAACATAACCTCCTGAAATCTGGGTACCCTTCAGGAAACCCTTCCCTAAAATTCCTCCGGAACCAATTCCTATTTTTGACTGTGTAACCTGAAGGGAAAAAGATGCCTGATATTTTTCAGGATTAAACAGAGATATAATTCTCATCTTTTGATAATATTCTATAAGCGATGAGTTCCATGCAATTGCTCCCAAAGTAAAAATTCCTAAAAATCCTCCCAATATTACCTTGAAATTTAATCCTGCTATAAAATACATCCCGAGAACAGCAAAGAAACACACCATAGTCATCCCCATATCAGGCTGACTTACAATGAGTGCCATGGGAATGAGGGCATATACTGTGAGTTTAGCAATATTTTTAAAATTGTTAATCCTGCCTTCCATATCATCCAGCTGTTTAGCCAGCATTACTATAATTCCGACTTTGGCAAATTCAGAAGGCTGCATGGAAATACTTCCAATTCTAATCCATGAAGATGCTCCGTTTACCGTATATTTAAAAAATGGGATACAATTAAGTACAAGCAGAAATACGCCAAACCAATAAATTATGGCAGCGTAATCTTTTATAGCAGCATAATCTATCAAAAGCAGCAAATAGACCAAAGCAAGTCCTACAGCTATCCACACAAGCTGGGCCTTTAAATAATAGGAACCGCTGTTTACATGGGATGCGCTGTAGATATTTAAGCTGCCAAACAAACATATAATTATAACAGTAATAATTATAGGAAAATCAAATTCTTTTAAAAGTCTTCTACTTATAGTGAATTTTTCAAGCATTTCATATACCCCTCCAATATAACTATAATGATTATACCACAGGGAAATAAAAAAGCCATGAATAAATTATCAACAGTTACCTGTTGTTTTTAACTTTTTTTATAGGTATACTAGCCACTAACGCAGCTGAATCTCCATTTACTTTTTCAGGAGTTGTCATTTTCACATCTATTTCTGAACAATCTATTTCCATATATTTCGAGAGTACTTTCAATATATCTTCTTTTATATTTTCAAGTACATCTTTAGAAACACAGCATCTATCATGTATTAATATCAATCTCAACCTTTCCTTGGCTACATCTTTAGAAGATGACCTGGAGAATATCTTAAACAAGTCCATTATCTTACCTCCCTATTTAATGCCAAATAATTTTTTTATAGATGAGAAAAATCCTTCCTGTCCAGCACTTAAATCCATTATGGGTATTTTCTCTCCTGTAATTCTTCGGGATATGTTCCTAAAAGCCTGTCCTGATACAGTTTTATCATTTAATACTATCGGCTCTCCTCTGTTGGTGGAAATTGTTATATTTTTATCGTCTGGCACTACTCCCACAAGTTTTATAGCCAAGCTATCCAATATATCATTTACATCCAGCATATCCCCACTTTTTGTCATCTTATAATTCAGTCTATTTATTATAAGCTGGTGATCCTCCAATCCCTTAGAATCAAGTTTTCCTATGACTCTGTCGGAATCTCTGACAGAAGTTACCTCTGGATTCACTACAATAAGTGCCCTATCCGCACCTACTACGGCATTTTCAAAACCATGTTCGATTCCTGCAGGACAATCTATTATGACGTAGTCATATTCCTTTTTCAGCTCATGAATTAAATTCATCATCTGATCGGAACTCACATCATCTTTATCTCTCGTCTGTGCCGTAGGCATGAGATAAAGGTTTGTCAGTCTTTTGTCCCTTATAAGGGCCTGCTTTAACTTACATTTGTTTTCAACCACATCCAACAGTGTAAATACAATTCTATTTTCAAGACCCATGAGCACGTCCAAATTTCTGAGCCCTGTATCTCCATCAACCACCACAACATTTTTCCCCAAGAGAGCAAGTCCTGTACCTATATTAGCCGTAGTAGTAGTTTTTCCTACACCACCTTTGCCTGATGTTACTACAATTGTTTCTCCCATATATGCTGCCTGATTTTCAAACATTAGACAAATCTGCTATCCAATAATCAGGCCTTTTCACCTCTTCTTTCTCTCTTATATTTTTTATTTTTATCTATTATCAATTATTCTCAATATTCTAAGTCTTGAACAAAAAACCATCTACAACACATTATACTAAATGTAATAAAAATAATCCATAATATTAAAAAACTTTCATATTCCAATGAATGCCAGTTTAACTCAGTATCAACATATAAATTGGAATAGCCGCCAGGCTGGCAATAGTTGTCACAACTGTATTTACTGTAGCATATTTGTAATCTGCATTATAATTTCTTGAAACTATAGCCGTATTTGTCATAACAGGCATGGCAGCCTGGATTACAAATACATTTTTCATAAGTGTTGGAACAGAACCGCGGCATAACAAAAGCATGATTACCGGACAGACAAAAAATCTTCCCAAGAGTATTGCCAATACATCTTTTCCAAACTCCAACTCTTTAAAGTTTACAAAATAAATTGTTATTCCTATAAATATCATGGCTAGGGGAGTAGTTAAATTTCCAAAATATCTGCACGTATCCAGAAGGAATTTGGGAACATGAACATTTAACAGCACCAATGCGGATGCCAGTACAAAGCCTATAAGCGGCGGTGAGATAATCCTCTTCAATGTATCAAATGAGAATATTCTGGCAGTATCTCCCTGGCCGTCCCTGCTTATTTCATAAGCGCCAAGAGTCCAAAAAAATGAAGTATTTGCTATATAATACAGCAGTACATCCGGTATACTCTTTGTACCGAATAAAGCCATATTCACAGGCAGGCCGATAAATATCGAATTTGATACAAAAAACATGGATCTGAAAGTGCCAATCCTCCCTTTTTTAACTTTTATAATTTTAGAAATCACCACGGCAATTACATAACAAATTGCCATGGATGCAAAGGGAATATACAGCCCTCTCGCCATACTAATCAATTTGTCTTTATTAAAATTTTCTTCAAACTGGGATATCATAAGGCATGGAATAGCCAAATTGCAGACCAATTTTGAAAAAGCCTTTGAAGAATCCTGACCCAGCCATTTTTTATAACATAAAAAATAGCCTGTTGAAACCATTATAACTATACTCAATACACTTTCCAATGCATTTAAAATTACCATTCTATCCTCTCCCTAATAGCATCAAATTCAAACATATTTATTGGGGAGATAAGGTTCTACTATGATTGTATTCCCTTTTATCCTAGCTACTTCGGGATATTCAGGTCTAACATTATCCTCAGGGGACCTGGTAACTATATTTGAAATCTGGAGCATTTCCGGCTGAAGGCAAATCGATGCAACTATGGCTTTGGAATTGCCGCCAAATCCGGCATGAACATAACCTCTAAGTGAACCAAAGACTATTATGTTTCCCCCTGCATATATTTCCGAGCCAGCATTTACATCTCCAATTATAACTATATTTCCCGAGTAATCTATAACTTGTCCACTTCTTACGGTCCTTCTCAAGAATTTGGTCCTTCCCTCATAAATTCCCGAAAATATTTTGTTTGGTTTTTCATTGCTGTCCTCAAATATACAATCTTTTATTAAAAATTTTTCAAATAATACATCTTTGAGTTTGGCAAATTGCCTCTGATTTATGTATTTTAATTCCGTGGTTATCTTGATAGTGCATCCTCTATAAAACATGCTTCCCACGGAAAGTCTTTTAATTAAGTATTCGAGCATCTCCTCAAAATCTTTAAATCTATTCATATTTATAATTACATTTATCCCATCTCTATTGCCCTTAACCATTATACTATTATCTATCATATCAGCCTCCACAAGTCACATATAATAATAATTCAATACCTTCTATATAATTCCTTCTCAAACTATATTATGACATAAAATTTGCGAATAGACTAAGCTATTCGCAAGTTATTTTTATTTATTGCTGTTCTGTCCGGTAAGAGTACCATTTGAAGTAAAATATGCAGAATAAATATCTCTCGCCACAGTAGCTGCTCCTTTTCCACCCTGTCCACCATCAAACAGAACCACGGCCACAGCTATCTGAGGTTTGTCACTTGGGGCAAAGCCAATATATTCAGCATAATCGGTTCTTCCCACCTGTTCTTGATTTCCCAAACTCTGGGCAGTACCGGTTTTACCTGCAGTACCTATTGGAAATCCTGCAAATACTTTTGCTGCCGTACCTCTTTCATTAACAGCGCTCATTCCGGCTTTAACTGCCTGTAAATTATCCTGGCTTATGCCGGTTTTCTGTATAACTTCCGGATTGACCTTTTCAATAACTTTTCCATTTGGATCCAGGTACTGCTTTACAAGATGCAATTTATATCTGGTACCGCCATTGGCAAGAGTTGCAACATAATTTGCTATCTGAAGAGGTGTAAATTGGTTTAACCCCTGACCTATAGCGGCATTTTCTATATTGGCAGGTACCTTCAACTGTGCATGGGCATCTGAAATAGTTATACTGTATATCACATTTATCAGATTGTCCATCTGACTGTCACTGACATCTTTTTTATTATCGGGATCTTCAACTGCAAGTTCTGAAAACAATTTTTTATATTCCGACCTGTCAAAGGAACTGGTCCCATCTTTTATAGAATTCCTTATCAGTGTCTTGATATTGTTCTTGGTCGCAGTAGTTTGATTGGAATCGTCATTTCTGTCATATAAATCCACGGTAACTACCTTGTGTCCAAAATCATCCTGACCGTTTTTAAGTATTGACATGGTTTTCCAAAGATAAGTGTCTGCATAGACATTTCTATTTGAAGCAGTATTATACACCTGTCCGTACTTTTCCGGTATCTCTATTCCCGTAGCCGGTTTAACACTGCTCTTCGGGTTTGCACCAAGTCCAAATTTCCATGCATACTTAGCCAGGATATCATCTCCAAAAGCATCCCTGAGTTTTTTCCCCACTGTCATGAAGTAGGGGTTGCTGGATTTTTGTATGGCAGTTATAAGATTTACAACTCCCTGTGGTCCATCTGTCTTAAACTGTACAATTTTACCGCCCTGATCAAAAAAGCCCTGGTCATTTACAGTAAAAGCTGGAGTTATGGTTCCACTTTCAAGTGCTGCAATGGCCGTCATGGGCTTAAAAGTTGAACCTGGAGGTACAAGTGACTGTGTAGCATAGTTATAAAAAGGCTTCGGATATATATCATAGACATCTTTTCTTATAGTGCTGTTGTTTTTTATGCTCTTATCTATCGGGAAAAGAGTATCCAGCACTTCATTTTCACTTTCTCCCGGGTAATTAGCCGTAATTCCACGTGATTCAATATAATTTTTTCCAAACTGCTCTAAATCAGGGTTAAAATACTGATTGTACATCTCCGAACTAAGTTTGCCCGGAACTGCAAAAGAATTTGGATCATACCTGGGCACCTGTGCCATTGCAACTATACTTCCCGTATTGACATCAATCACCACTGCAGTACCTCTCGTAGCATTTGCAGTATTGGAACCTGTCATCTGATTGGGATTGGATTTGAGATCCGACAGGGTATTTTCAAGTGAAGTCTCAGCAGCTTTCTGAACATCCTTGTTTACTGTAAGCTGTACTGTTTGACCCGGATAAGGTTCCCTCTTGCCAAGTTCTTCAGTTATTCTTCCGTTTTTATTGAGTTTTACTATTCTTCCACCTTTTGAACCCTTAAGTCTATCTTCAAAAGCTCCTTCGATGCCCGCCTGACCTACATAATCACTATTTACATCATATCCTTTTTCCGTATATTTTTCATAGTTGGAGGATATTTTCGATATATACCCTATAAAATTAGAACCCAAATCACCATTGGGATAGGATCTTATAGGCTGCGTAGTTACATCTATTCCCGGAAGTTCATTCAACATCTGCAAAAATTTAAAAGCAGTGTCCTTTTTTATGTTGCTGGCTACAGTCACAGGTTTATACCCGGAAAAGCTCTGCATCTTCAGGGCATCCTTGACAATCATAAATCTTCTCTGCTGATTCAGAGAATAGGCAGTGCTTATATTGTACTGTTTTACAAGCTTTTTAAAAGTATCTTTTGGAGATATCTTTAAAAGTTCTTTGTTAACCATACTTTTTAACTCGTCGTCAGAAATATTCTTGTTTTCACTTTTGATTTTCTTTTCTATAGGTTCATTCAATCCTCTGTCCCTTTTAAACTTAATTTCAAGATTTGTCCTGGTTTTTTCATCGTCACTCTTGAATTCAAATCTAAATGGATTTATCTTGAGTTCGAAATCATCCTGCTGACTTTCGCCGCTGTCATCCAATATTTTAAATACTCTACTCATGGTAGGGAAAAAAACTTTATCACTCTCATCCGCCTGGTTATACACCAACATATATCCCTGGCTGCTGGTAGCCAAAATCCTTCCTTTGTTGTCCAGGATCTTCCCTCTTGGAGCTATATCCGGAATTTCTCTTATGGATTTATTATTGGACTGTTCCTTATAATCCTGGCCCTTTACAACTTGAAGAAAGAAAAGTCTTCCAATAATAACAGCAAAAACAACCAACATAATTACTACAAGCGCAGTGTATCTTGTAACATTGGAATACCTTTTTTCTCTCACAAGGTACCACCTCCACTTTTATAAATTTTTCTCCCCTTAGAATTTCCATTTAACCTGCATATAATCTTTCCTGCAGAAATTATAAACCGGTTTATACATAAAGATACACAAAATCATATCATAAAAAGCAGAGAAAAACACATTTATCATATTTACATACACTCCACCCAAGTAGAGGATACTCCATACTAAAATTCCCTTAAACAGAATCAATAAAAAGCAGGAGATAACGGGAATAAGTCTTTTTTCTTTGATTATGCTGTTTCCTACAACTCCCGCCATGATACAAACTATCATATTGGTAAAAGAATTTATTCCAAATCCCTGGGAAAAATATACATCCTGAAGTATTCCCGCAAATACTCCCAGCCACAATCCTTCCCATTTTCCATTTACAATGGAATAGCAGATTATAAAAATTGACAGCAAACTTGGATAAAATGTTCTTATAGCAAAAAAAGGCATCAACACATTATCCAAGATAAATAATACAATTGACAAGAGAGTAAGAACTAATATTTTTTTCATCTTTTACCACCCTAGTATTTAATATCCACTTTATTTTTGGGAACCACTATGAGCAGTTCCTGAATTTTATCAAAATTTACATAAGGTTTTATCACAGCATTTTTCATTACCTCTCCCTTATCATCTTCTACACTTATTACAGAACCAATTCTTATTCCCTGGGGATATGAATTGTCAATTCCCGAAGTTAAGATTTGATCGCCTTTCTTAATGGTGGATTCCGGGGGAAGATAATAAAGTTTGGCCAGATATTTATTCTCACTGTCCTTATATCCCTTCACAATACCACTGTTAGTTGCCCCACTTGAGGCTGATGAGCCTGCAACTGTGCCTCCCACTGCCAGATTTTCATTAGTCAGGCATTGAATTATGGACCAGTTCTTCTCCACATGGATGACTTGACCCACAAGGCCGTCTGCAGTAACAGCAACCATCTGCTTGCCTATTCCGTCCGCACTTCCCTTATTTATTGCAAATTCATCCAGAATCCCATCAGCACTTTTGCCTATTATGTCACAACCTATATAACTATATTCTGCCCTCTGCTTTTTAAAATTAAGTTCTTTCCTGAGCTGCGAGTTTTCATTTTTTAAAGAATTATATTCTACTAGCTTATTCTTCAATAAACTATTTTCCTTTTTCAGTGTCAAATTTTCATCCTTTACCTCAGAAAAATTTATAATAAAACTTATGCAGTTTTTTATCCCATTGTTAAAACCATACAAACCCTTTTGAATTGGGTTAAAAGTAACACCTATACCATTTCTTAAGACTGATTTGCCGCCGCCCCTGATACTAAAAGGAATTAGAATCAAAAATATAATTGAAAGTATTATTATAGTTACTATCAACTTATTTTTTAAAAATTTCATGGCTTATCACTATTTTCTACTAGCTACTATTTTATCAATAGTATCTAGGGCTTTCCCCGCACCAAGTGCAACACAGTCAAGGGGTGCTTCAGCTATATGAACAGGCATGTGGGTTTCCTGATTTATCAACAAATCCAGTCCTTTAAGCATAGCTCCTCCCCCCGCCAGCATGATTCCTTTGTCCATTATATCTGATGCAAGTTCCGGAGGTGTTTTCTCAAGTGTGGTCTTTATAGCTTCGATTATAGCCGATATAGGCTCTTTCAAAGATTCTCTAACTTCACTCTCAGTTATATTTATAACTTTAGGTAATCCCGAGATCAGATCTCTTCCCCTTATCTCCATGGATTTATCCTCTTCATCCATTTCAAAGGCCGAACCCAATTCAATCTTTATATTTTCCGCCGTTCTTTCCCCTATCATAAGATTGTATTCCTTTTTTATGTAGCTTATTATGGCTTGATCCAATTCATCTCCTGCAATTCTTAAAGATTTGCTTGTCACAATTCCTCCAAGAGATATTATTGCAACCTCCGTGGTGCCACCTCCTATATCCACAATCATGCTTCCGGTTGGCTCATTTACAGGCAAACCAGCCCCAATAGCAGCTGCCATAGGTTCTTCCATGAGAAGTACGTCTCTTGCACCTGCATGTTTTGTAACTTCCTCTATAGCCCTTCTCTCCACTTCGGTCACACCTGAAGGGAAACACACAAAAATCCTAGGGCTTGTGAATGCCGATTTAGGACTTACCTTTTCTATAAATTTCCTAAGCATAGTATGAGTTACGTCAAAATCAGCAATAACTCCATCTTTAAGCGGCCTGACAGCAACTATATTCCCAGGTGTTCTTCCTATCATATCTTTGGCCTCGTTACCTATTGCCATCACCTTTTTAACATTGCTGTTTATATTTATAGCCACTACAGAAGGTTCCCTAAGCACTATTCCCTTCCCTTTAACATATATCAGCGTATTAGCTGTCCCTAAGTCAATTCCCATATCTCTGGTCATTCCAAAAAATCCCATTTATATTTTCTCCTTTCAATCTCTCAAAATTCCTTTTTCTTTTAAACTTACGTATACTCCCCCGCCTATTATCAAATGGTCAATCAACTGTATACCTAAAAGCTCACCACACTTTTTTAATCTATAAGTCACATCTATATCTTCATCGCTGGGTGATGGATCTCCTGAAGGGTGATTATGACAAACTATTATGGAAGCGCCATTCTTTTTTATTGCATAAAAAAACACTTCTCTTGGATGAACTATGGAAAAGTTTAAACTCCCAATAAATACATTCTTAATTCCTATAACTACATTTTTGGTGTTCAATATCACCACTTTGAGATATTCCTGTTTTAACTCTTTCATTTCCTCCATAACCAGCATTGCTGCGTCCTCAGGATTACATATTTTGCAATCATTTCCACCTTTATAGGATCTAAATCTCTTTGACAATTCAACTACCGCCATAATCTTGGCAGCTTTTGCCTTTCCCACACCACAAATACAGGTAAGATCTTCCAGACTAGAATTGAAAAGCCCATTTAGTCCTCTACTATTCTTTATAATTCTGCTGCTCAGTGATATTATATTTTCTCTTTTAGTACCACATCCAAGTACTATAGCCAAAAGTTCCGCATTGGACAGGGATTCTGATCCATATCTAAACAGCCTCTCCCTTGGTCTTTCATTTTCCGGTAAATCCATAATTTTCAACATATTATTCATTTAAAAACTCCTATTATAAATTTACCCCCATCTTTCTTAACATATTATACAACTTATTTAAAGGTAATCCTACTACATTGTAATAACATCCGTGAATTTTTTCTACGAAAATTCCTCCATAACCTTGTATACCATAGGATCCCACTTTGTCTTTATATTCTCCGGTTTTTAAATATCTTTCTATCTGTCTATCATCTATTTTAGAAAATTTAACATTAGTACATGCAAAATCACTATAGATCTCATTAGAACTCTTATCTACAATCGATATTCCAGAATATACCTGATGTTCCTTTCCGCTCAAGGCCCTCAACATACAAAAAGCTTCCTTGCTGCCGCTGGGTTTCCCCATTATTTCTCCATCAAGAAATACTACTGTATCACATCCTATTATTATTGAATCTCTACATGTACATTTATTACATACATTTTTGGCCTTGCCTTCAGCCAATTTCATGACATATGAGGAACAATCCCCCTGAAAAGCAACAGAATCTTCATTAAAATCGCTTACTATCACTTGAAAATTCTTTACCAATCTTTTCAAAAGTTCCCTTCTTCTGCTAGAAGCCGAAGCCAATACAATTTTCAAGCCATCACTTCCTAATACCTTCTATATAATATTATAGCCATAATTATGCCCACTATAGACATAATATTTATTTTAAAATTTACACCAAAAGTCAATACTATAACTTTCAGATTTAAAACTAAGGGTTTAGACATCCCAACTGCATAGGAATCTCTAAAAAAGTTTAAAAAGCTCAAGCTGCTTCCAATAATATTTCCAAGAATACTTCCCAATACAGCTCCTAGAAATATAAAAATCCATAAGAGCCCTCTTTTCTTCCCCGACCCTTTCACACAAAACCCCCTACCTTAATAATATATCCTATATAGTTTATCATTTAATAAATGCATAAACAAGTATATATATTATTGTTAAAAAAAATTTTTTAATTCAATATACATAAATGGCATGTATTAGTTCATATACTAATACATGCCATTTATGATAATAGCCTCTAAAATATTCTAAGTTCAATTGGAACCTATCTTTTTCAATACATTAAACAGATAAACATAATTTTCCTCACTGTTGTCCTTCGTTATTTCCCCTGGAAGCTTATTTATATATTCGTTTAATTCGTCTAAAACCAATTTATTTTTACCGCCTGCAGCCCTGTCCTTTTCAAGAGAAGAACACCATTTCTTCAGTTCGGAAGTTTGTATGGACTCTACATCTTTTGATGAAAGCTTATTTAATATTTTTAAGTTTGCATCTATTATCTGGACTATTTCAGTATTGCACACATCTTCCTGCTTCACTGTAAACACCATCTTTGAGGTTTCCACATTTTGTCCATTGAGAGATTTCATAATTTTATCCGCATCATTTTGCAGAAAAATTCCCAAAAAAACTCTTGTCTTATCCGGCTCTGCAATATAAAAGGGAAGTCCATATTTAGAAAGCAGCTCTTTTTCTTTTTCCGCATTATTTTTATCTCTGTAAATTCCACCTTGAACAGCTATAAATTTTATATCTCCCTTTTTTAAGGTGGAAGTACTTTGGGATGTGCCTTCATAGTTTAAATTGCCTGGATCTTTCAACATAACTTGAAATATAAAAGTCCCCAGTATAAATGCTGACAAAAGTATTGACGATATCAAAATCACGAAAGTTTTAGAATTTTTATCCTTTTTTAAATCATACCGTGTGTATCTCATTTTTTTCACCCCTATTTACGTTATTTATATATTATTATTAGGGTATGAAAAAAAATATAACCTCTAGATGTCAATTTTAACTCCCTCTAAATCCGGCTCAAGCAATATCACATTCCAATTATCTTCCAGTTCATCCAAAAAACCTTTCATGGATTCCACAAACTCGTCTGTATTTTTATCAAGGACAGCCATAAGTGTGGAACCGGAGCCACTTATAAATTCACCTATAGAGCCAAGCTCTCTCGACCTTTTAAATATGGCTTCAGAATTTTTTATTAAATTTTTTCTATAAGGCTGGTGCACCTTATCTCCGAAACATATTCTCAATTTATCAAATTCACTGTTATAAAGTGCACTTATAAGCATGGCGGACCTCGATATATTGAATATGCAGTCCTCTTTCAAATAGGTATTCGGCAGCACTTTCCTCGAAAAATCGGTATTAATTTGAAAAGATGGTATCATTGCGGCAAACTTCAATTCATCTGGAACAGTTACCCTTGAATACTTTACCTTTCCCCCTGCTTTAAGAGATACTAACATCCCGCCCAAAGCAGCCGGCACCACATTATCTGGGTGCCCTTCTATTTTCACAGCCAGATCAATCATATCTTCCAAGTTCATCCTGTTTCCCATAATAGCATTGGCAGCTGCTATACCGCCAACTATACAGGCGGAACTGCTGCCCAGCCCCCTGCAAATAGGTATGTCGCATCTAACTACATTTATTTTAAACCCCCTATAGGGGTATTTCTGTTCATCCATAGTTTTAACTATACTTTCATATATGAGATTATCTTTAAAATCCTTCTCTGATTTCAGGCCGCCGTTGTATATTTCTGTTTGTCCATCTATTTCCTCAACCTCAATTTCATTATACAATCTCAGGGCCATACCCAAAGTATCAAATCCCGGTCCCATATTGGCGGTAGTTGCAGGAATCCTAACTCTTATCTTAGTCATCTCTCAATCACTCCTTATCCAAAACCAAAATTTTTTTTATTGAGCCAGCATATTTTTCGTCTTTTACTTTTTCAATATAATTGTCTAAAGTATCTTCATTATCTGAGATTACAAAAGCTACCACCTCGTACCTATTTTCTGAAAAATCATTGGATAAAATATAGCATTTTTTAAAATTCATGGAGAGGCTCTCTATGATTTTAACCCTATTAACTGTTTTTATCCTCATGAACCACTTGCTCTTCAGTCCCCAGTTTCCATTCACCCTTGCCCTTTCTTTGCCGAATATAACAGGCTCTTCACTTTTATGCTCAATCACATCTGCTATGTCACCGAAAATCGCACTGGCTGTCGGAAACATACCTGCACCCTTTCCCATGAACATCACATCTCCGACTGCATCGCCCTCTACTAATATTCCATTGTATTCATCTTCAATATTTCCAAGAAGTGAATTTTCTCTTACCATCACCGGCATAACAGAGGCATATACACTTTCTTCAAAAGCTCTGCTGATCCCCAAAAGTTTTATACTGCATTTTTTCAACTTGGCATACCTAAAATCATCGCTGTCAATTCCGTCAATTCCCTTGACTTTTATATCTTTCCAGTTCACTCTCCTGTTGTAGGCAATAGTTGACAAGATGGAGAGCTTTCTAGCGGCATCATATCCTTTTACATCAGCCTCGGGATTTGATTCTGCGAATCCCAATTTTTGTGCAAGTTTCAGAGCATTTTCATAGCTCATTTTATCATGGTTCATTTTGGATAATATAAAATTTGCAGTACCATTTAATATGGATTTTATACTTTTTATTTGATTCCCCACAAGGCACTCGTTTATCGGCTTTAACAGGGGTATACCACCTCCTACGCTTGCTTCAAAATGAATAGTAACCCCATTTTCCCTAGCCAATTTCAGAAGTTCATATCCATACTCTGCAATCAAGTCCTTGTTGGCCGTAATTACATGTTTTTTCATGTTTAAAGCTCTTTTCACATATTCATAGGAAGGATCAAGCCCTCCCATAGCTTCTACTATGATATCCACTTTTTCTTTAAAAATATCGTCTATATTTTCGGTTAAAAGTCTGTAATTCCTATTATCTGCATGTTTTTCAATATTTCTTACCAAGATCTTTGACAATACCAGTTCTTCATTTAGCTTACGCTTGAACTTATATTTATTCCTCAATATCAATTCAGCCACGCCGCTTCCTACTACCCCATAACCCAGCATTGCTATATTTATCATTTAAAAGCCCCCTTTTTTTATTCAATAGCCAAAATCATTAAATAAAAAAAACTCCCCCCATCATGGGACGAGTTTTTGTCGCGTTTCCACCCAAATTGGCAGTAAAATCAACTGCCATCTCTACGTCTTTAACACAGACCTGTGGAAATATCTATTGTTTAAACTTCAATATACAACTCAGAGGTGGTTTTCGACAGTTCATACCTGGGGAATATTTCAGCCTGTGAATTCCCCTCTCTAAAAGCGGTTTACTGTTTACTCTTCCTCGTCATGGTTTTTTCCATATAAGAACAAAATCATATTCATTCTACTGCAAGCAAATTAACTTTTATGACATTTTTCAAATTTCTTATATATCCCAACAGCTCGTTCACCTCTATTTCAAGCTTAGAGGCATCAAAAGTTATAGATACAGTTGCAGCATTATTAATAGGTATGTCCTGATTTATAGTGAGTATGTTGCCCTCTTTTTGAGCTATTATATCAAGTATCTTGGATAAGGTACCTGCCTTATGGGCTAAAACCAAACCAACCGTTATCTTGTGTCCAACTATACCTTCGGATAATGAAAAAACTGCATCTTTATATTTATAATAAGTACTTCTACTTATTCCAACACGTCTTACCCCTTCTGATATATCCTTTACCTTTTTAGTTCTCAAAAGTTCCTTTACCTTTACTACCTTGGTAAATATATCTGGAAGTATCCTGGCATCAATTATAAGAAACCTAGCATTCATAAAAAATCCCGTCCTTGTCCGTAAATAAAATACACATGTCCACTTGAATATGTAAACTATGATAACACAACTACTACAAATAATCAACAACTTTTATAAAAAAAATTAAAGACGACAAAATGCCGTCTTATATGTTCAATCTTCAAATATTATATATGGAACTGTAACTACGGCTATATTTCTCATTCTGAGAAGCATCGTCCTGATAAACAGTGCCGTCTGGTTATGAAGGATATTGCCCCACCATTTCGTAACTATAAGCTGGGCTAAAACCACTGTTACAGTGTCCTTGGGTCCTGCTGCATATTCCTCTGACTTGATAAATTTAACCAGGGGACCCAATATACTCCTGTAGGGAGATTTCTTTACCACTATTGGTATATCTACATTGTATTCATGCCACCTTTTCAAAAGTCTGGCAGTAGCTTCATCATCTACAGACACATGAAAAATTATTATATTGTCCGAAATGGTCCTGGCATAATTTAGTGCTTTCAGGAAGGATTTATTTAAAGTGTCTATAGGTACTATTACATATCGTTTTTGTTTGGACAAGTCCACCTTTTCCTTGGGCCTTTCGCTCACCGGAAGTTTTAACTGTCTGGCCACTTCAGAATAATGATTTTTAATAGCCATCATAATATAAACTATCAGAGGCGTCAGTACGAATACAACCCATGCTCCGCTCAAAAACTTAGTTATTCCCAATATGACAGCCGTCGCAAAAGTAACAAGTGCACCTATACCATTTATGGCAGCCCTGCGGATCCAGCCTTTGCTTTTAAGTCTTATCCATCTTTTAAACATTCCCGCCTGGGACAACGTAAAGGATATGAAAACTCCCACTGCATATAGGGGCATCAAATAGTGAGTATCTCCCTGAAACATAATAACTAGCAGAGATGATACCAATCCAAGGCTTATTATCCCATTTGAGTATCCAAGTCTTTTACCTCTTTTGGCAAACTGTCTTGGAGCAAATCCGTCTTTGGCTATGAAGGCCAAAAGCAGCGGTAATCCTGCAAATGCAGTATTGCTGGCCATTATGAGTATAATGGCAGTAGTTGCCTGAACCAAATAGAACATGACGGTTCCTCCAAATACCTGGTGAGCTATTTGGGCAACCACGGTCATATTGGGATTAGGCACTGCATGGTACAAGGTAGCAAGATAGGAAACTCCCCCAAATATCACAAGCACTACCAGCGCAAGAAGCTCCAGGACCCTCTTGGCGTTTTTCTGTGAAGGTTCCTTGAAGTTTGGGATGCCATTACTCACCGCTTCTATTCCAGTAAGTGCCGTACACCCTGAAGAAAAGGCTCTCAAAAACAATACAACGGTTATATCGGAAACTACCGGAGGTATTTTATAAATTGGCTTGGGTACATATCCCAGTACCTTTACTTTAAATATTCCAAAAAATATCATAATCAATATGACGACCATGAATAAATAAGTGGGAGTGCCGAATACCTTGGCGGACTCTCTTATCCCTCTCAAATTACCTATAGTTATAATAAATATAAACAACAATGTTATGGCAACCCTATAGGGCAATAATACAGGTATTGCAGAAATTATAGCTGCCGTACCTGCAGACGTACTTACAGCCACCGTTAAAATATAGCCAATAGTTAAAGATGCCCCTGCCACAAGTCCGGGAATTGTTCCCAAATTATCCTTGGCGACAATATAGGAACCCCCCCCTTGAGGGTAAGCATCTATAGTTTGTCTATATGAAAGTGTGACTAAAATCATTAAAAATACAATACAAAGTGCCGAATAAAACATGTATTTATACGACATTATACCCAGAACAGGTATGAGAACCCAAAGTATCTCTTCACCCGCATATGCTACAGAGGATATTGCATCGCTTGACAATACGGGCAGTCCCCAAAATACATTGAATTTTTCGGATTTCAACTCATTGGTTTTCAAACTTTTGCCAATTAATAATCTTCCCAATTTAGATACCATTTTTTGCACCCCTAAAAGTAAATTTTACCTTAACTTTAGTATGGAATGATTATATATTATTATTCACTTTTATAACAGTTTTCTTTTCAAGACTTTAAGGCTATTTTTAACGGAATACGACAATTTAATTGCGAATGCATCATATCCCATATGTTTTTCTAATCCATGCTTACCTTTATTTAATCATTCATATACTTGATAATTTGACATATTTTAATTACATGTGCTACTTCCAATGGATTAAAATTATTTAAGTTTTTGTGCCATTTCATTCATATTGGATACTAAAGAGAGCACCTCTTGTAAGCTAGCATTGATCTGTTCAACAGATGCCGCTTGATTCTCACTGGCCTTCAGAGTGTGAGCTGAAACCTCCACGGTTTTTGAAACCGACTTCTGAATGCTTGAAGTGAGCTTTACAATATTTTCAGCTGTTTCTTTGGAATTATCCGAGAGTTTTCTTATTTCATCAGCTACTACGCCAAAACCCTTCTCATATTCTCCAGCTCTTGCAGCTTCAATAGCTGCATTTAATCCTAACATCTTTGTCTGATCTGCAATATTTCTTATATATCCTATAATCTTATGGATCTTTTCCGAAAGTTCCCTTATATTCTGTATTTCCTTATTGAGGGACTGCTGATTTTCCGATACACTTACGGCAGATGAAGAGAGTTCTTCTACAGATGCAGCTATCTGATCCAAATTTTCATTTGCAATTTGGCTCAAATTCTTCATTTTATACTGATTGTATCCCAATTTTGAAAGCACATTTGCAATCATGTACAGCACATTTGCGGCAGCTTCCACCTTATCCCTCTCTACAATCTTGACTTTCCTAAGAGCTTTTATATATTCTTCTGGAGCAACACCTATCTCCCCTGCTATCTTTCTGAATTTATCTTCATCCGGTTTTTCGGTAAGAACTTGTCCCCCAAACATATTTCCAATAACTTTCCCGTTTAAAAATACGGGAGCAGCAAAATCTACAAGTCCTGCATGAATCGAAAAGACAATTTTTATCTTTAATTGTGTCAAAAAATTATAAATTCCAGCAAAGAGATATATTACTGGAATTTATATGACACTTTATTTTATCTTTCATCTACACTATTCTAAAGGAATCCACCATGGTGCATTTTCTAATCCTTGTGAATGAAACTGCATTTGTAAGTCCCTCACCTGTAGGTCCGGCTATGGTAAATGTGGTGGGGCCCTCTCCACCAAATCCTATTCCTGCATAGGAAGGTGCATTTTTCACAAATATGGTTGTGTCTATTGCCCTTGCCATCGCAGTCAGATTATCCACGTTCTTCGAATGCATTATGGCAGTATGCCTGTTGCCATGTTCGTCTTCTACGGCTGTCTCCAGAGCTTCATCAAAATCCTTGACCTTGACTATGGAAAGTATGGGCATCATTAGCTCAAGCTGTACAAATGGATGAGAGTTCTTGGCCCTGTATATAAGGCACTCTATTTCATCTGAAACCCTCTCACCTATGCTCTCCATCAGATATTTGGCGCTCTTGCCTACAAAGGCCTTGTTTATAGAGTATTTTCCCGTCTGGCTGTCCCTGTTCAAAACCGTATCTACCAGTTTCCCAGCCTGGGCATCATTTATTTCGTAGACAGCCCTGTTTTCCTTCATATGTCCAATTAAATCCTCGTACACGTCTCCTACGACTATTGCTTCCTTTTCAGCTATGCAGGGCAAATTGTTGTCGAAGCTGCATCCATTTATTATGTCCTTTGCCGCCTTTTCAATATCTGCAGTTTCGTCAACCACTACAGGAGGGTTTCCTGCACCCGCACCTATGGCCTTTTTCCCGGAAGAAAGCACCATCTTTACTATTCCGGGGCCACCTGTGGCAACGAGCATCCTTATTCTTCTGTCCTTTAAAAGTATGTTTGTATTTTCAAGTGAAGGTTTCGACACTGCAGTAAGCAAATTGTCCGGACCGCCTGCTTCCCTTATGGCTTTGTTTAAAATTTTCATGGTTGTCACAGATGTCTTGAAAGATCCGGGGTGAGGTGAAAATACCACAGTGTTCCCCCCGGCCAGCATGCATATTGCATTGCAGACAACAGTTGATACCGGGTTTGTGGACGGTGTTATGGATCCTATTACGCCGAAAGCCCCACGCTCAATTAAAGTAAGTCCCTTGTCACCTGTGATAGCCTCTGGCTTAAGTACTTCCGTGCCCGGCGTCTTTTCAGCCGTAAGTTTCAATTTTAAATACTTATGGTCAACTCTCCCCATTCCAGATTCCTTGACGGCAAGGTTGGCAAGTGACATGGCGTTGTCCATTGTTGCCTTCCTCATGGCAGCTATAAATCTCTCACGCTGTTCCAGAGTATAATTTTTAAATTTTTTCTGGGCTTCATAGGCTGCATCTATAGCCTCGTCCATGCTGCCAAATACTCCGTCGCTCACTTCCTGTTTCTTAGTGTCCTTCTCGTTTAATTCCTTTAATACCCTCTCTACTATCTGGGATAAATCACTACCATTTAATTCCATCTCTTATTACCTCCTCAAAAACTTTTACTCCATATTTTGAAACATTAGTATCTTCATCTACTGTACCTCCGCTAACTCCTATAGCTCCCACAATATTGCCATTTACCTTTAAAGGAAATCCCCCTGAAAAAGTCAGCACGTTTCCATCATGAGTAAGTCCATAGAAATCCCCTCCTGGCAGCGAAGCATCATATAAATCTCCTGTCGGGCTTTTAAGTGCTGCAGCTGTATGCGCCTTTTTGAAAGCAACTTTCAAACTTATCAGCAGAGAATCATCCATTCGTTCCATTACTATGACATTGCCATCAAAATCCACAATACATATCACCATCGGAACTCCTATTTCCTTAGACTTTTCTATACATTTCTCAGTTATATAACTGGCAATTTCCCTATTGAGAGATTTTTTTACCAACAGTCCATTTTCAGAACCGCCGCCGTTGTGATTTCTCTCATTATCTGTAAATTCAGCCAATCTTTCTTTTGCCTTCTTTAAAATATCCTTATAGTCAAAATATCTAGCTACAGCATAAATAGCATCTGATAACCTGTTTACATATTTCTGCAGATTGCTGCTTACCTCGTAATGGTTTTTTAGTTCAGATATATACCTTTCTGCCCTTCTCACATCCGTTCTTGCCACATCAAGGTGGGCAGATTCCACAGTTCCGCCTGGCACTATAAATCCATTCTGTATGGGACGCATCTTGTCAAGTTCATCTATAGTGTTTTCCAGAGATACAACATCTTCATCCTTTATTCGATCCTTGTAATTTTCGGTTCCAAGTGAGGCCAGTTCTGCTGCAACCTCAAAGAGAGTTTTCTGTATCTTTAACAATTTATCTTTCAGTTTTTTATCTTTAACATAAGCTCTTGCCAGACCAATTGATGAATTTGCCTCATCTATGCTTCCATAGGCCCATACTCTCAAATCATATTTGTTTGTTCTCTCACCGCCTACTAAACTGGTAGTCCCTTTATCACCAGTCTTAGTGTATATTTTCATATAAATCACCACCTAAATGCCATGCTAGTGCTTATTCCATTCAACTTCATCCACAATTCCAACAATGGAGGTATCCGCAGGTATGCTGTTTCCCACTTCGGTTGCATTCCTGGCTCCGCTTCCCGTAACTACAATTACAATTTCATTGACTCCAGCACCAACTGTATCTATGGCAACAACAGGCTCGCCTATTATATTTTCATCTTCATCTATTTTCTTGACTATAAGCAGTTTGCTTCCTGTAAGTTTTTCATTTTTTTGTGTGGAAACGACATTTCCAACTACCTTGGCTAAAAACATGTATATCCCCCTCTCATCAAGTGATTCTTAGGTCCAGGTGGAGTTTGCTTATAAAAAATGTTTTCTCCACCTTAACCTTAGAAGAACTTATCCAGGCGCGTAGCAGTGCTTATCTCCCACTTTGAAAAGCTGGGAGTATTAGCAATGGTAGCGTTCGGATCAATTTCAGGTGTTCAATAATATTTCACAGTTATATTATTATTGTCCATATAATCTTTTGCAAGAGGAGTTACAAGCGAGTCTCTTTTTATATAAATTTCCCTTGAATCCATATTGGCTAAAATATCCTCTGCAGTTACAACATGAGATAATATTCTGCCCGTACCGGCCAGATCACTGCCGGCAGCGGGAGGCACGCCGTCTTCTTTTCTACTCTCTGTGGGCGGACCGCCGCCGCGTCCGTTTAAAAGAATAAATTCATTTTCCAAAGTCCCTTTCAGTTCATCTCCCCGGATAAAATCAACCCCGAGGCTGCACAAATTATCTCTGTAGTTCGATATCAATCTATTATAGGCCTTGTTTTTACTAAGTCCCAGGCTCATATTCCTCGGATTTTCAGGATCAAAACTGTCCGATACTGCAATTACCTTCTTGTTCATCATAAGGGATTCTGCTATACCTGTGGTTACCAGGTTATCCTCTATGCCCAGGGCACATTTAGACAGGGTGTTTCTAGTCATGACAGGCACAAGTACCAGATCATCACTTCTTACCGCACCTGTCATCTCCTCCTTACAGTCTATCAACCTTCCATTCAGGCCGTCTACATATTTTCCGGGAATAACTTTCTCTGCGGATTTCGTCATGACTATGTCATATTTGAGGATATCCATGGAAGCCAGCGTTTCAAATATATCTTTTAAATTTACAGCCCCTCCCGATATAAACACAAGCACCCTTTTGTCCAGCATGCCTATAATTCGTTCAGCTATGGTCCTCACCAAATTTTCTATATCCATCTGTTCACCTCGCTTACATATCTCCCGTGCAGGCTTCTCATATGCCGGCATCATTCATGGCAATTCCCGCAGGTGTCACAAGAAGGGGGTTGCAGGGTTTGATAGTCCTTATATCAGTATATTTTTCAAATATGCTCTCTATGTTTTTCAAGCAGCAGGTGCCGCCCACCAGGTAAATTGTATTTACATCATAACCTTTGATATTTTTAAGTACTATATCTGCCATTTTTTCAATTACCGGCCTCACCAGAGGAAACACCCTGTCATAGTTCTCTTCTTCAATCTTATATTTTTCCGCCTTATCGTAATCCATGCCAAGTGCACCGGCTATCACCAGGCTCAGGTGGTGTCCTCCCGTAGGTTCGTCTGCACAGTGTACCACTTTTCCGCCTTTCAATACCGATATCCCGGTGGTCCCACCTCCTACATCCACTACCGCACCTTCATCTATTTTCAAAACATCCGCAGCCGCAGTGGGTTCGTCTATTATGTCTGTGACTGTAAAATCGGCAGCCTCCACTACATTTGAAATAACCTTGGTATTGCCGGAACTTATTCCGGGTGGTATGGCCGCAGCTGCATGCTCGAGCTTCCTCCCCAGGATATTTTCCAGTTTCCTCTTCAAATCCCTGACTATGTCTACCGCCTTCAGATATTCCACAACTATTCCGTCCCTCACAACACTGGCAGAATACAGCTTCCCGGCAGCGGGCCTGTCGTTCTTATCCAGCACCGTTACTACGATATTTGAAGTTCCAAGGTCAACTCCAACTTTCAGATCCTGATCCTCAGGTACCTTATGTGGATTTTGAAAAGATTTTTCCACCTCTGCGATAAATGAATTCGCATGATCAAGCACATTTTTTACCATTTAATCACCTGCTCAAACCTATTATTCTAATCAAGTCACTGCTCTTTAGCTCTGCCGCATTGGCTTCGTCCGTATCTATGTGAAATTCCAGTGCGGACGCGTTGCTCACCCGTATAAGTACGTTCTTGAATATAATTCCCTTGGGGCCCTTGGTTTCCACATCCACCATGTCTCCGTCCTCTACACCGTAGGATTCGGCCTGGTAGGGGAGCATATGGATATGCCTGCTGGCACATATAACTTTATTTTTCAAAACCAGAATTCCCCTGGGACCTATCACTGTGAGAGTTTCAGAATTTCCAAGATCCCTGGATTTCCTGACCGGGGCCTTTATTCCCAGGTTATATGAATCAGTTCTGGATATTTCAATCTGGCTGTACTTCCTAACCGGACCCAAAATCCTCACCTTTGGGAAAAATGCTTTGGGACCTGCAATGGCAACAGTCTCGTTTGCGGCAAACTGGCCCGGCTGTTTTACTTCCTTCCTGACCGTGAGCTCATACCCTTTGCCGAACAAACACTCCAGATCCTGCTGGGTAACGTGAATATGCCTGTTTGATATACCTACCGGTATGGAAAATTCCTTGTTCTTAATTTTACTTTCATTTACTATATTTGCTACTAGATCTTCTACAAATTTTTCACTGACCTGCATTACTCTCTGTCACCCTCCTGTATTTCTTTTGTCTTCTTGTAATGGATGCACAGGTTCCTCGGCTGCCCCTTCCTTCTGGGACATTTGGGATCATGGCATATATTACATACTTCTTTATCTTCCTTTTTGTCTTTCTTTGAGTTCTCTTCTTGAATTTTTTCATCTTCAGAAGGTTTTTCATCCTGCTGGTCATAAACGGCACCGGCATCATACTCAATTTCAACCTCCTGACTTTTCTTTTCCTCAGGTTTTTCCCCTACGTCGGAATTCTTCTCTTCTCCTGAATTTAAATTTTCCCGATCTTTTTCAAGACCGACCGTATATTTTGACTTTATGATACTGTCTAAATCTTTTGCAGGCCTTGGTATGACAACACTGGAATAAACTTTATTGACTTTGCCTGCACTTACTTTTGCCGCATTTATTGCAGCTTTGACAGCTCCTACATTTCCCTCTATTTTTATTGTTACAAGGCCTCTCCCTCTTGTCAGTTCATAACCTATAAGAGTTACATTTGCTGATTTCACACAACTATCTGCAGCTTCCACGGCTGCAGCCATTCCAACAGTTTCTATAATACCAAGGGCCTTTCCACTCATAAAAATCCCTCCCTTGTTAAATATGGAGTAACTATATAAAATTTTAAGAAATATTTAAATTATTTAAATTAAAGTCCTTCAAAACAGAAATGACTGCCGATTTAACCTGGTTCCTCATATCTTCCTCGCCGTTATCCTCAAAAGATTTAAAGGGCATGATTTTATATAGTCTAGCAGCATTACAACCAATCTCTCTGGCTTTATTTTTTTCATTGTAATCAAGTCTTATATCCATAAGAGGATGATTTTCTTTAAGTTTATTATAATGAAGTACTATTCTGTTATTTTTAATTGCAATAGCTATTCCCATTCTCGATTCTTCAGAAGCTTCATAAGCGATTTTAACCATATTATCCAGTGTAAAACTCATATCCTCCAATTTATATGGAATTCCCTCTTCTTCCAATCCTGCCAGAATCTCTTTTAAAAGAGATTCCGCAGGATTATCAGTACATACATTTACACTTGGTCTATTTTTATTTACATTGCCAATCATAATAAATTACCTCTTCCATGCCTTTACTTACCAGGATGTAATCTCTGATAATAAGCAATTACCAATCCTGTAGCTACCGCATTTCTCGGTCCCATGCTTCCTCGTATATTACCGCTTCCGCATATAACTCCATAATGGGACAATTCATCGGATATCATTTCAGGTATTTCAAAGTCCAATGCAGATCCTCCCACCAGCACTACAAAATCCACCGATCTTATATCATGATTTGGAGCTATATCCTTTAAAGCCCTTTTGATATTTGTCACAAATACCTTTTCTTTAGCTTCTCTCCTGACCATTCTTATTTTTTCTATAGAATGTTTAGTTGGAATTGGAACCATTTCATCCCTGTCTTTTACAATAACGTTCCGTGCAAATAGTGAAGTATCCAGCTGATTTTGATAAAAACAAACATTTCCGTCTTCATACCTTATATTAAATAAGCTTTCAACTTTGGCCAGAGGGTATCTCTTTATATCTTCCGCCAGACTCATATCATTTAGTCCCAATTCTGAATTAATAAGCATTGTAACCATTTCACCCGCTCCTGCATGGTGAGTGGATCTTATATCTCCGTCCTTGCTCATATAGGCAGAATCAGTTGAACCTCCTCCTATATCAAGTATTACCAATGGTTTATCCGTACCCGGAGTAGTAAGCGCTCCCCTAACTGCTACATTTGCTTCAACTCCGCCTATTATAACTTTTACCTTAGTTTCTTCTTCCAGTTTCTTGGCAATACTCTCCATAGGTAATTTGCTGGTCTTTACCATAGCTGCCAATGCCACCGCATTTTCAAGGGAAAATTCACCGGCCACTCCTCCCTGGACTTTTTGGGGTATAAAGGTATCAACTGCCAGAATATCCTGAATTTTTACATCATTTATATTCTGACTTGTAAGTTCGCTCATCACCTGTCTTACCCTCTCCAGCATTCCGCCTACATTGGTTCCGGCCTCGCCTGTTACATCCTTGAGAGGCCATACTCTCTCCAATTCCTTCATTATAGCTTCAGAACCATTTTCTATGGGAACTTTTTCCTTCTGTCTTTCTCCCATGAGTATTAATTTTCCCGCAGGTATAACTCTCTCTTTTACATCTCCTTCAGGTGTTCTTATGACAACGGCGGATCTATTTCCAATCAAAGCCCTTGCTATTGGAATTACATGTTTTGTCTCTTCCGGTGAAAGTTTAAAAACAGTAGCCAGACCATAGGGATTAGACAGCACTTTTATAGTTTTACCGGCAGAGGCTACTTCCACTGCTGCCAGCATGCCCATAGGTACTTTGTCTATATAGGATACTTCATCCACAATTGGAATATGTTTTTTCAACCTGTTGTTTATTATGACTCCATCATCACCCTGCACTATGGCAGCAGTAATATCAATATTATTGTCAAAAGCTTCATTTAACTTCTTTGCAGCAGTTTCAAAATCAACTTTTCTAGGAATCACACAGATTACGGGTTCATTTGCTGACATACCCTCCAATTCATCCAGATATACAGTTTTCCCTACTCCTATTCCCATACCTCCTGGGGTATCTGGGTTATGCCCTATCATGGTAGACTCCGTAATAACCGTTTGAGTTATGGTCTCCATGGCCACATCTCCAATAACCGGAGTAGCTTCATTTATACATATAATCTGCAAATCTGCCATATTTATATTTATGTTCTTACAAGCATCTCCAAGAGCTTTTACTACTCCTGCCACATTATCCAGAGTTCCCTTAATCCCTGTGGTTTTAACTATACTACTTGTTTTAAAATTCAATTTGTCTTCCACATCTGCAATTGCAACTTCTGTAGTAGAATTCCCTATATCAACTCCTGCTACAAATTTCAATGTATACCACCTGCCTAAGATCTAAACATATGTCTCTTTTCATAAACTTCTGCCGCTTCTCTTACAAGTGAAGCATTTATTTTAGCATTGTATTTACTTTCAAGTTCATCTGCTATATTTAAAAGTTCCTGTTTTGTCGATCTGTGAGGTCTTAAAGATCTATATATCTCAAGTACCCTATCATCTGGAACCTTTGTAAGTTCAGCCGCCCTTCTAAAGTTTTCTCCAAGCTGCTTTCTTCCATCTGATTCAGCTATCTGTGCCTGAGCCAAAAGCACTTCCGGAGTTATTTTTATATCTTCTGGCGTTATATTTCCATTTAAAACATCTTCCAGTTTTACGTCCTTTATGGTCTTTCCGGTCTTTGTCTTTACAAGTTCAGGTCTTTTCTGACTTAAAGGATAATCGTCCTTTGAATTTAAGTTTTCACCGGTTGAAAAAGAAGATGCACTGTTTTGAGCCGTTTTATTCACATTCCCGCTGGAATTTACGTTCTTTAAAACTTCGTTAACTATCTGTTCTATCACATCGCTATTAGCCATAATTTTCACCCCTATTCAAAAATTACTTTCAGTTCTACAGGTTTAGCACTTCTATCTACATGTTCAGTTTCCTTTATGTGAAGTATTGCTGCTTTTGCCTGATATTTAGGCCTTGCCATCTGATCATTCACAACTGGAACTGGATCCGGGGATTCTCCCTTGGCATATTTAGCTGCATTTTTTCCAATTGCCCTAAAAGTCTTCCTATCTATAAGCGGTGCCTGTGAAAACAGCTCTAAGTTGTTAAGAGGTTCAAGATCTTTCTGGTGAATAACTGTGGTACCCTTTGACTGAATTCCTATTCCAATGCCGGAACCACTGTATTCAGCTGCAGTATGGGCTATAAAAGCCACGTCAGAAGTATTTAAAACCCTGATAAACCTAAAGGAAACCCCCTCTTCTTCTATTCCTGCCAAAATCTCTCTCAAGACTTCATTGTGAGGTATTCCCACTATAGTTTCAGTCTGATATAATCCAAAAGCCGGTGCCAGACCTATTACAACCTCATCGCTTCTCTTGCCTTTTTGGGCCGAACCTGCATTCTCTATTTTCATATTTCCAACTTTTGAAGCAGGAGCACTGCCTTCCACAGAAGAACTATCCTGATTTCCACCAGATTGTAATTGCTCTACAACTTTTTGTACTATGGATTTTATTAATTCCTCGTTAGATACTGAATTTACCATATTCCAATCCCTCTCTTCCTTACATTTTTTCGGGATCTAGAGCAAATGTTATATCTTTCAATTTGTTCCATCTTTCTCCCTCTAGCCTATAGCCAGTTCCAGGTCCCATATAATCATTTTTATTATTAACAGCACTTATCACATTGAACTTGTCATCAAATATTGAAGACGGCTGCAGATAATCACCTGCTATCCTCTGCTTCAATATGCCAAGCACTCTCTCTGCAATATCTTGGAATCCACCTTTATAAAGTCCCTTTACAACATCAAGTCCCGTCATTCCTCTGGACAATATCTCCTGTGCTGCCTTAAGATCTTCTACTACATTTCTAGCCGGCATATCCTTACTGCCATGAGCATAAGTTGCCGCCTCAACTTCTTCATCGGTTATAGCAGGAAGTCCCAGCTGTCTAAACAGTGCCTGCATTGCTTTGGCTGCCTTGTTCCTGATGGCTATAACATCCTCTTCCTTTACCGGCTGAAGTCCTCCATCAACTTTTAAATCCCTTTGAAGAACCAGCCAGTCATCGTAATCTTCTGCATCCCAGTTTGAACCTGCAAACATATTGTCATAATTTGGAGTTGCACTGTAACCAGAACATATGAAATCAGTTCCAGGCAGGAATTGCATCATAGTTCTCGCCGTTTTTCTAATCTGGGAATGTGTAAATGTCTGGTCATTACTTGAAGCAACTTCAAGATCCAGCATTTCAGTTATAAGATTTTCTCCAAGTACTACCCTTATACCTCCTGGTACTGCTGCAGGTACACCTATGCAGCTCACTGAACCATTTTGAAGGCCTTGAACTCCAGCACCCTTGGTCATCATTATGCACCTGGCTTCCAGATAAAGCATGGATTTGCCCTCTGCATACCCCATCTGAACTTCAGAACCTGTACCGGAAGTAAACCTCATCTTGAGTCCCCTTGAAGCATAGGCAGATGCCAGAAATGTCTTGGAATATGGAGTATCATCACCATCTACAAATACATTTTCCGTACCATATACAGATATTGTCTCCGCATAAGCTGTAAATCCAAGCATTCCCAATTTCAGTTCCGTAGCTTCTTCCAGAGAACACTGCGTCAAGACTCCTGCCCTTCCTGTCTGGGAACCAACCAATATTGCAATGGCATTGAAAGGAGCATACCTAACAATACCCACAGTGGTTTCCATTTCACCAAATCCTCTAAGTGCCGCCTCTGCCGCATCTGCCGCAATCTGTACTGGATTATCACGTATATTTGTAACATGCGCCTGATTGGAAGGTGTTTTCCTGGCTCTCATCTTCTGGAGGGCCATCATCATTTCAACTACATTTAACTTGTTAACTACTTCTACCAGTTTTGCTGCAGTAAGAGACGTGGTGATCTTTATTATCTCATCTCTGGAAACATTTATATCTACAAGCATCCTGGCAATATCAGTGGAATCAAGAGCCATGGCCTTTTCTGTATTTTCTATATTTATTGAGTGATCTGCCAAAAAAGTATCTATAAAATCAAAGTCTTCTCTTTTTTTACCATCCATCTCAACTATCTTTCCATTTTCCACTTTTACACTTGGAACTGGATCATTTGGACTTCCTACTGCAATGAGTCCAACTTCCGGCCACTCTTTAGTATAGCCGTCTTGGTGCACCGGTCTTTTTTCCAGCACCTCAAATCTCTTTGATCTCTTCATTAATTAAGTACCTCCTTAATAAACACATTTAATCCCTTTTTGCCGTTAGCACTGATTTAAATATAAGGCTTACCCGTAGTAGATACAGGATTTTGCCCCATAGCTCTTGCTATGGACAGTCCTACTTCTCTGGCAGCAATCACGGATTGTCTTACAGCTCCTGAATCTCCAGTTACAGTTATGATAACCTCATTTGTAAATGAAGTCCCTCCATTTCCCGGGCTTGCATAACTTACCAGATCAACGTTTGCAGTTTTAAGTGCCGTATCTGCCATAACAACTCCAAGTCCTGCCGGAGCCCCTACTATTATGCCGAAGGACTTTCCTATTGGAGCGCCGAATGCCTTGTTAAGCGCATAACTTGCCCTGGCAGTGTAGTGAAGTTCCACGTGGCCTGCATCAAATCCATACACATCTCCAAAAGTCCTGTTTGTATCTCTAAGTGCAACTTCAACTGCCCTCCTGGAATCCGATACATCTTCTGACGCCAATATGATCAAAGCACCATGTCCTGCTCCGCCCTTGGTATCTCTTGGAAGTTCAATACTCACAACCTCCGTATTAGTAGCTTTTACGGCTTCGTCCGCAGCCATTATCTGCGGACCAGCCCCTGTTCTGTCGCTTATAATTCCTATAGAGCGGTACCTCTTGTCAATGCCCATTTTTTCATGCAGAGAACTGTCGACATTTGCAATTACGAGTCCAACTGTGTCTCCATAGTCTGCCGTTCCAACAAATTCAGTTATCGGTGATGGTGTACCCATTGAATCTACCTCCTTCTTTTCATTCACTTTATTTTCTTCCTGAACATGACTTTTTTGATTTTTAATTATATTTTCAGCTGAAGATTTTACAAGCTTATTCAGTTGTTCCCTGTCAAGGTTTTTCACGTCAACTTTCTTCTCTATTTCGTCTAAAATCTTCTTTATCAATTCATTATCCATAATATCTACCTCTTAATTATTCTGAAATGCTGGGCAGTATTTTCTCTACATCTGTATGAGGTCGTGGAATAACGTGTACTGATACAACTTCTCCTACTCTTTTGGCTGAAGCTGCACCGGCATCCGTAGCTGCCTTTACCGCACCTACATCACCTCTTACCATAACGGTTACAAGTCCTGCGCCAATTTTTTCATAACCAATAAGAACTACATTTGCTGCCTTTACCATTGAATCAGCAGCCTCTATTGCTCCAACTAATCCTCTTGTTTCTATCATTCCTAATGCTTCTTGTCCCATAGGAACACCTCCATCAAAATAATATTAATTTCAATATTAATTTTACATTACTTTCATCTACTTATTTTGCAAATTATTGCTCAATTTAATACATATATTAACTAATTTAACTTGTATTTTTTATATCTATTTATGTACTTTTTTTACATTTTGATTAAAAATTCTATTTGATAAATTTATATTTCAGGTTATAATTATATATAGTTATAGAATTTACGGGATTTAAAGTATTTTGTACAAAATTTACTGTTTTAACAAAAATATACCTTAAAGATGTCACTTATCTGCTTTTTTATAACGTGTACACGAGCAAAATGAAAGGAATGTAAGCTTATATGTACAACTTAGAGCAATATAAATTGGACGAAATAATTGATGCCAATTCACTTCAAGATATACAGGACAAATATTCCAAGTTGACAAATTTATCTACTATAACCGTAGATAGACAGGGTGTTCCAGTTATCAAGCCCAGTAATTTTTCAAAATACTGCAACTTAATTCGTTCTTCCAAAGAAGGATACAGAAGATGTATAACCTGCGACGCCATGGGTGGATTACAGTCTTCCAAGCTTAAAAAGCCAATAATTTACCGCTGTCATGCAGGACTTACAGATTTTTCTGCTCCTATAATTGTAAACAATATACACTTGGGGTCAATGCTTTGTGGACAAGTATCTATAAAAGAAAAGGATACAAGAAATTCAATTGATTTACAAAAGCTTTCAGAAGAACTATGTTTACCGGTGGACAAATTGGAATCTGCTTTAAAAGAAATAAATACCGTATCCTATGAAAAGGTAAAAAATTCAGCTGATTTTATGTATATGTTTGCCAACCTCATTGCCAAAATGGGAGTTGCAAATATCACCCATTCCAAGCTTCTGCAGGAAACCAAGGAAAAGATGAAGTTTCAACAATTAGCCAGAGATATTCAAATAAAATCCATTCAATCTCAGATAAATCCCCATTTTTTATTCAATACGTTGAATACTATGGCCAGCATGTCACTTCTTGAAAATTCCAACAGCACCGTGGAACTCATATATGCACTGTCGGACATATTGAGATACAGTTTAAAAAATTCCGATAAGATGGTGAATATATCTGTAGAAATAAACAATATAAAAAAATATCTCTTCATTCAGTCTGTAAGATTTAAAGATAAATTGAAGTACAAGATAGATGTGCCAAAAAATCTCTTGAGTTGTAAAATTCCCGCCATGACACTGCAGCCCATAGTTGAAAATGCAGTCATACACGGTATAGAACCTAAAAAAGAATCTGGAAAGATTTATATAAATTCAAAAATCAAATTTGGAAACTGCATAGTCTTTAAAATTCAGGACAACGGAATGGGAATAGAGGCCGACAAATTAAAATCCCTCAAAAACAAAATAAATTCCACAAACAGGGATGATTCAAATATCGGTATGGGGATTCAAATAGTTCAGGATAGAATTAAATATTATTTTGGAGCACAATACGGAATTGACATTAAAAGTTCTCCAGACAGTGGGACGATAGTTTATATCAAAATTCCATTAGTCTATTAAAATTTAGTGGAGGTGACCATCTCAATAATGTATAGATTATTAATTGCAGACGATGAAACACTGGAACGTCAAGCCATGAAACTTGTGTTGAAAAGAACATTTAAAAATCTCGACATTGTGGAAGATGCCAAAACCGGAGATGAAGCTATACTATTGGCCAAAAAATATAGCCCTCATATAATTATAATGGACATAAAAATGCCTAATAAAAACGGTCTCGAGGCCCAAAGAGAAATATCTAAATTTCTACCAGACGTAAAAACCATTATATTGACTGCCTATGATGATTTTAACTTTGCACAGGATGCTATCAAACTTGGCGTAAAAGATTATATTTTAAAACCTGCAAAGCCCTCAGAATTAAAAAATTCCATAAACAAAATATTGACTTCAATTAAAAAGGAAAACAGTAATTTTACAGCCGCATCTGTAAACAGCAATAAAACCGACCTCGACAAAAATACGATTCATGCTGCCATAGACTTTATAAACCAGAATTTCAGCAAAGATATAAACCTAGAAAATACTGCCGCAAAAGTTCATCTCAGTCCGCAGTATTTCAGCAGATATTTCAAATACAACACAGGTGTAAATTTTATAGATTATCTCTCCAGAATCCGCATAAAAGAATCAAAGAGGCTTTTAACCACCACAGAAAAGAGTATAAGAAGCATAGCTCTCAGCGTTGGATATACGGATCCGGCATATTTTAGCAAGGTTTTTGCAAAGCATGAGGGACTATCACCGAATAAATACAGATCCCTAAAGAGAAGCAGCAATTTAAATTCAATTTATATCAATTTGGATTTAGACGATATGCAGGAGAAATCCCCACACACATATAAGATTGAAAACATGATAAAATTGATAAATGAATTTACTCTGACCTCAACCTACAACAGGATTCAGGAATTAAATAATATAAGGATTTTTGACACACCGCTGGTTGGAGTTTCCGAAGCCAGGGATCCGTTGTTTCTAAAATTAAAGGACAATAAAGTAGTGGATCCGAAACACCTGACTCCCAAAGAGTGGATGCCCGAAGCAAAATCAGTTATATCTTACTTTTTACCTTTTTCCCCAGCTTTCAAAAACATACTTAAAAACAAAAAGTCCGTCTCTTCGCTGGAATGTATTTATGAAAAATTTGAGGACACCTCATTTATCAATATGCTTTGTAAATTTATATCTAAAAATATAGAGGATATAGGAGGAATTTCTCTCATTCCCTCCATGAGTCCGAGGTTTTCAGTAAAAAATTACAAGAGCAACTGGTCCGAAAAACACATAGCATTTATATCAGGACTTGGAACTCTCAGCCTGAATAAAACCCTTATAACCAAAAGAGGTTGTGCAGGCAGACTGGGAAGTATAATCGTAAGTATACCTTATAGAGCTACAAAGAGAGCCTACAGAGGTATTTATGACTATTGTAACTCCTGTGGAAACTGTATAGAAAAATGTCCCTATTATGCCATCAGCAAATACAATAAAGATAACAGTACCTACGTCAATTTTCTATGCGACAGGTATCAGCTGTCGCTTCCATGTGAACACAAGATTCCCATAGAAGCCAAGAAAAGAATAGCAAGATAACTTTTTCAAAGTTCAAATACCAGTTTTAGCGGGATTCTGGCTGCTGCCGGAAACTGCTATTAACTGATATTTGTTCTTTATTCTTTGAACTGTTGTATGAATTCAGATCTATTCCATACTTTTTTATCTTTCTGTATATAGTGGCTTTGCCTATGTCCAATAATTGAGATGCTTTAAGTGCATTGCCCCCGCAGTATTTAAGGGCATTTTTGATACACTGTTTTTCTACAGCTTCTAGAGGTAAAATTCTATTCTGGAAATTGTTTTCTGAAATTTTGGCATTCTCTGCATTTCTCTCTATAAAATGTTTTGAAGTTATCATATTCCCTTCACAGAGATAGTAAGACCTTTCCACTACATTTCTAAGTTCTCTTATGTTTCCCCTAAAATCATGCTGATTTAATTCTACCACGTAGGACGAGTCTATATACTTGGGTTTGGAAGGATTTTTCACATTCAATTTATTTACAAAATACTGTGCCAGAAGTTCTATGTCATCTCTTCTGCTCCTTAAAGGCAAAAGGTGTATACTCATTACATTCAACCTATAATACAGATCGCTTCTGAAATTTTTATTTTCCACTTCGTCCTTAAGTACTTTGTTTGTGGCCGCAATCACCCTTACATCAACCGGTTTTTCATAATTCCCCCCGACTCTTACTATTTTCAGATTATCCAGGACCCTTAAAAGTTTAGATTGAATATCCAGCGGGAGTTCACCTATTTCATCTAAAAATATGGTACCGCCATCCGCCAGTTCAAATTTACCTGGATTTCCGCCCCTTGATGCCCCGGTAAAAGCGCCTTTTTCATATCCGAACAGTTCACTTTCCACAAGTTCCCTAGGTATAGCCGCACAATTGACAGCTACAAAGGGTCCCCTGCTTCTGCTGCTGTAATTGTGAATGGACTGTGCAAATACCTCTTTTCCCGTTCCGCTTTCACCTTCTATAAGTATATTGCAGTTTGTTCTGGCTGCTTTTTTAGCCAAACTTATAATAGTTTTAACATTCTCGTTTCTGGTGATTACATCATCAAAAGTAAAAGAAGCCTTGTATCCAACCACATTGTTCACCATCCTGTGGAGATTTCTGGTATCCCTAATAGCAAGTACCAGCCCTATTATTCTTCCCCGTAATTTTACAGGGACCAAGTTTACAACACACCTTATTCTTTTACCATTTATATAAAAACTACAATCCTGTGAAAATTTGTTTTCTCCCGTAAGTACTACAGATTTCAATACGTCATCTTTTAGTATCTCGTTCAAGTAAGTTGTATATATAGTTTCCTCCTTTATACCCAATATTTTGACGGCTGTAATATTGACTTTTTTTATTAAAAGGTTCTCATCTGTAATTATGAGTCCATCATAGCAGCAGTCAAAAATTGCCTGAAGTACAAAAGAGGATATATCATATTCCAATATACTATCCATATCAATTCTGCACATGTTACTCTCCTCTTGAATAAAATCAGAATCTTCCACTATTTTATCCCTCCCCAGACAAAGTATATCATATCCCCGCACTAAATAGAAGATTTCTTGTATCAATTTGAGAAATATTTTTTAATATATCATAATGATATCATATTTATATCATTATGATATATTAAAAAATTCAAACAACAGCTTATGGTCTTTTACAGGCTGGCACTAAAATTGCTTTTAATTTAAAATACCAGTGAATATATGTTTGAAGAATTACTTGATGGGTAAATTACAAAAGTACAGCCTGCCCACTGTACTTTTGTAATTTCAATTCAGGATTTTTTATCCTCACCGGTTATCAATTTGAGAGCTTTTGTCGGGCATACTTCTAGACAGGCAGGTCCCTCTTTTCTGCCTGCACAGAGGTCACATTTATTAGCCACCACCCTCTTTTTCAAACCTGCTATAGTTTTATCTGTATTCACTGTTTTTAAATTTTTCTGAAAAATCTGCTCATTGTTATCATACTGATTTACAAGTTCCACAGCTCCATAAGGGCAAACCACCATGCAGCTCTTACATCCTATACATAAATTTTTATCTATGGACACATATCCATTTTCATTGTCGATAGCTTTTACCGGACAAACAGTGGCACATGGGGAATCATCACACTGCCTGCACTGTATAGGTGCACTCACTCTAGCAGTTTTTATAACATTGAGCCTTGGATTAAAATTAATATCCTCAACATCCTTGTAAAAAAAATCTTTTCCAGAGTGTACAACGGCACAGGCTGCTTCACAGGTTCTGCACCCTATACATTTATTGGAATCTGCTATTATGAAACTATTTTGCATTGTGAATTTTCCCTCTTCCTGTTTTTATATTCGGTATGAAGCAATTCATGAGATCTATATCCTAAGGGCTCTCCCAAAAAATCTTCATATACCTTCTTTATTGCCGGATTCTCATGGGATTTTCTGATGGAAAGATTGGAGTCGTGTACATACAAACCTTCTTTCCTCCTGCTATAAGCTCTTTCCTTATCCGCCTCAAATATGATCTTAGGCTGACCTCCCCCGCTTATACACCCCTGCGGACATGACATAACTTCTATAAAATGGATATGGCATTTTCCATTTTTTACGCTCTTCAATACCTCCTTTACATGTTTTAATCCAGAAACCACTGCTACTTTCAATCTAAAATCACCTAAATCCACCTGGGCAACTCTAAATCCCTCTCCTCCTCTCACCATGGTTAAATCTATCCGTGGAATTGGTTTTTTTGTATACAACTCATATCCTGTTCTAAGTGCCGCTTCCATAACACCCCCGGTAGATCCAAATATAGTTCCTGCACCAGTATATATTCCAAGAGGTGAATCAAATTCTTCTTCATCCAGTCTGTTAAAATCAATATTCGCATCTTTCAGCAGATATGCCAGTTCTCTTGTAGTTATGGCTATATCCACATCCCTGTACCCGCTGTCCTGCATTTCTTCTCTCTCACACTCAAATTCCTTGCAGGTACACGGCATTACAGACACAGTATACATTTTGGCTGGGTCTACTTTATCTACCTGTGCCCCATAGGTTTTAAAAATAACACCGGCCATCTGCTGGGGAGACTTGCAAGTTGAAAGATGTGGAAGAAGTTCCGGACAAGTCTGTTCCAAATATTTCACCCAGGCAGGACAGCAGGAAGTAAACATAGGCAGCACGCCCCCTTCTGTTATCCTCTTCAATAATTCGCTGCCCTCTTCCATTATAGTGAGATCAGCTCCAAAATTGGTATCATATACCCTGTCAAAGCCAAGCTTTCTAAGTGCCGCTGCCATTTTACCAGGGGTTAAAGTTCCAAGGGGCATACCGAAGTCTTCCCCGAGGGCAACTCTTACAGCAGGTGCACACTGTACAATTTTAAAAACATCTCTATTTTTTAATATATCTTTAACTTCTTTTATCTGGCTCATATTATACGCTGCAAAAAGTGGTTCATCCACATCATTCAGCAGCCCCCTGTCAAACAACCTTTTGCTCATGGGAGTCGGAACCTGATCATATACAGATTCATAGCCTTTACACATCTGAACACATTGCCCGCACATTATGCATTTATCCGCATTTATCGACTGTGGTTTACCCTCTTCTCCTTCTATAGCATCAACCGGGCAAACTTCTGCACATCTTCTGCATCCTGTACATAACTCTTTATCTATATTTACAATAGGTATACCTGTAAGCATATCTAACATCCCCCTTATTATCTGATTATTATAACAATTGATCAGTCATTTCCATTTACTTCCCTCAATTCCAAAGCTGCCTTGACATTTCTGTCTTTTTTGTTTTCTCTGGGATCTACCACCCTGAGTGCATCTTCAGGGCACTCTCTCACACAGGCGGGATCTCCTCCTTCTTCCGTGCATAAATCACATTTATAAGCTGCCAATCTCACTTTTACTCCAATTCCACCTGTAATTGTCTTGCTTTCGATTCTAGGCAGCAGATCTACAGCTCCCACAGGGCAAACCAAAACACAAGTTTTACATCCTATACACTTTCTATCATTTATAACTATACTCCCGTTTTTTTCGGTTATAGCTTCTGCAGGACATACATTTGCACAGGGCGCGTCTTCACAGTGTCTGCATTGTATAGGCATTACAGTACCCTTATTTTTTACCAAAAATCTTCTGGGAGTTACAATTCCATTCATGGTTCCAATAGTATGACCCTGATTATTTTTTCCCCTATGTTTTGCAGCACAGGCAATCTCACAGGCCCTGCATCCTACACATTTATCGGGATCTACCATTACAAAAGAATTGAGATCTGGTTTCATTTAACATACCACCTTTCATTAATTCAAAACACAATTTACAAAACATTCTTTACAATTTCATTAAACTGTCTCAAATATGTCCTTTATGTCCTTAGCAGCAATTTTCTTTTTACAGGTATTACATAAAAGTTTTTCCGGTGGAGCCATGTTCAATCTTTTATAGGCATATTTTACGTGATCTTCAGTGGCAAAATATTTTCCGCACAGATCACATTTAACCATTTTGAACTTTTTGCCCCAGATCTCTCTCTGCCCATTCCAGTCTACAACTTTTATGGCATTTGTAGGACATACATTTGCACAGGAGGCACATCCTATACATTCAGGAGAAGGTTCATCATAGGGAGTGGACACATTTTTGTATATTCCCCTGTTCACTGTAGATATGGCTCCAGCTCCCAATTTGCCGCAGGCCTTTACACACAGTCCGCATAAAATGCAATTCTCTTCCGTATTCAGTTTAAATCTCTTTATTCTTTTCTGCTCCACTTCAAAGACTTTAGCAAGTTCTGCCACTTCCTTATTGGCAGGACACCTCGCCTGAAGCAGCATGACTATATTTTTTCTCATCCTTCTTATTTTATATGAATCAGTCACAACCTCTACTTCCCTGCTTATTGGAAATATACAGGATGTAACAATTTTTGACCGTCCTCTATCTATGACCTCAACTATGCAGAGTCTGCAGCTGGCAAGACCTGGAAGTGCATCATTGTGACATAAAGTAGGTATATATATATTGTTTCTTCTCGCCACCTCCAATATAAATTCCCCAGGCTGGGCCTCACATATTTTGCCATCTATTGTAATTTTCATATTTACCTCCCCCTTTACAGAACCTTAACCGCACCAAATCTACAATTGTTGATGCAATTGCCGCATCTTAAACACTTATCCGCATCTATCACATGAACCTTTTTCACCTCTCCGGTAATGCAATCGGCAGGACAGTTTTTCCTGCATATATCACACCCGACACATTTCTCTTTGTCTATACCAAAAGTAGTAAGTTTCTTGCAAACTCCGGCCCTGCATCTCTTGTTTCTTATGTGTTCCTCAAATTCATCCCTGAAATATCTGATTGACGCTTTTACCGGATTGGGTGCACTCTTACCAAGGCTGCACAGGGAAGCTTGGCTTGTCATGGAAGATATTTCGAGAAGTTCCTCTATATCCCCTTCTCTGCCCTCGCCATTACATATATCTGTCAATATTTCCAGCATCCTTCTTATTCCCTCCCTGCAGGGTACACATTTGCCGCAGGATTCTTCCGCCAGAAAACTCATATAATATCTGGTCACATCCACCATACAGGTTCTGTCATCCATCACAATCATTCCACCCGATCCCATCATGGAATCCGCTTTTATCAGGGTATCGTAGTCAACTTTCAGATTCAGACATCTCTCGGGCAGACATCCTCCAGAAGGTCCGCCTATCTGAACAGCTTTAAACTTTCTATCATTTAAAACTCCACCGCCTATGTCATATATTATTTCTTTCAGCGTAGTTCCCATCGGCACTTCCACAAGTCCGGTATTCTTTACTTTTCCAACAAGTGAAAACACCTTCGTTCCCTTGCTTTTTTCCATGGTACCTATGGAATGATACCAATCTCCACCTTTTTCAATTATTATAGGTACATTGGCCCAGGTTTCAACATTGTTTAAAACAGTTGGATTTCCCCACAGTCCTTTTTCAGTAGTGTGTATATATTTTGCTCTAGGCTCACCTACCTTGCCCTCTATAGAAGACATGAGCGCCGTTGATTCGCCGCACACAAAGGCTCCTCCACCTCTCACTATCTGTATGTCGAATGAAAAATCACTTCCAAGTATATTTTTACCGAGCAAATTTTCTCTCTTTGCCGCATCTATAGCTTTTTGCATGTTTTCAACAGCAAGTCCATATTCATCCCTTATATAGGCAAATCCATCAGTCCCGCCTACTGCATATGCACATAGAATCATACCCTCTATTACGCTGTTTGGATCTCCCTCCATTATACTTCTATCCATAAATGCACCCGGATCCCCTTCATCACCGTTACAGACCACATATTTGGGCGTAGTGTCAATATCAGCAGCAGTTTTCCATTTGCGTCCCGTAGGAAAACCAGCCCCACCTCTTCCTCTGAGGCCAGATTTTGACACCTCTTCAAGCACTTGTCCAGGTTTCATGCTGCTGATGGCTTTTTTAAGAGCTCCATAACCTCCTCTTTCAATATAATCCTCAATATTTATAGGATCTATTTCACCTACATTTCTAAGGGCAATTTTACTTTGTCTCTTATAGAATTCACTTTCCTTATGATTTCTAAGCCTTTTTTTAGTAGAAGTTTCAAAATAGAGCAAATTGTCTATAATTTCATTATTGATCAATGTTTTTTTAACAATATCCCCTACGTCTTTAACTTTAACCTTAAAATATGCAATATCATCCGGATATATTTTAAGCACGGGGCCTTTTTCACACAATCCATCACACCCCGTGGCTTTAAGCACAACATCTACATCCGAATTCATATCTAATCTGTCTAACTGCAGTTTAAGTTCTTCATATACCTCCATACTTCCTTTGGCCAGACATCCTGTACCACAGCACACATTGACGATTTTTTTACTACTCATTGCTCCCACCTCTATATTCATCAAGAATTTTCTGAACCAACTTGGGAGTCAGATTTCCATAATACTTATCATTTATCATCATAACAGGCCCTATAGCACAGCAGCCTATACAATTAACCGTATTTATTGAAAATTTGAGATCATCCGTGGTATCCCCAGGTCTAATTCCTATTGCCTTTTCGAGCTCATCCATTACAACCATGGATCCTGCCACATGGCAGGCCGTTCCATCACAGACCGTTATTATATTTTCCCCTTTCGGAGTCAGACTCAGTGCTTTATAGAAAGTAGCCATGCCATATAACCTGCTGAGAGGAGTTTCCAGATACTGGGCCAGATTTTTCAAAGCATCTCTGGGTATATATTTATATTTTCTCTGGATGTCCTGAAGTATTGCAAGAGTATACCTCTGCTCTTTAGGATACTTTTCAATCACATCTTGTGCAGATAGATCATTGCCGCTTAAATCTTGTTTCACTGTATTTGCCATTGATATTTCACTCTCCTTAAAATTATTTGCAAGTCAATCATCACACTATTCGCTGCGGATTCGCATATACATTCATCCTTTTTCCCCTCACGAAGCCAACTAAAGTTACATTCAGAGCTTCAGCAAATTTTATTGAAAGATCGGTAGGTGCAGATTTCGATATCATTATAGGAATCCCAAATCTGGCAATTTTAAACAACATTTCAAAAGAAACTCTGCTGCTTACGAACAATATCTTGTCCCATAAAGGAATTTTTTTCATAAAAGACTCTCCGAGCAGTTTATCTACTGCATTGTGTCTGGCCACATCTTCACAGATGGATACTATGCCGTATTTATTACAAAGGGCAGCACAGTGAACTCCACCGGTATTTTTAAATGCCTCAGAATAGGATAAATTTTCCTTCATTAAATCATAAATTCTCTCCTTCTCTATATGAACGTTTTCATTTTGTACTTTATCTATTTTAAGGGAATTTATTATATATGAAAAAAATTCACTGCTCTTTTTTTCACTAAAGCTGTGAGGTATCACCTGTTTCAAGTATTTGGAAATATCAAGTCCCTCACAATTCAAAAACACTTCAGCCGTACCATTTTCCTCATGTATTTTTACACATTTTATCTCATCGTAAGATTTTATAATACCTTGAAAAGCCAGAAACCCCACAGTTAATTCTTCAAGTTTTTCAGGTGTACACAAAAGTGTAGTCAAATGTTTTCCATTTACAAATATATTTAACGGATACTCCCGTACGGCCATTTCATCCATGGTTTTTTCATATTTCCCGTCATATTTTATTACTTTAAGTTTAAGTGTTTTATCCACGTTTTGTTTCCCCCATAAAATTTGTTTCTATAAAATCAGCTATTTCATCTGCATTATTTAAATCCAATACAGGAATATCCAGTTTCATTTTCTCATCGGCGGCAACTGCTATAAAATTTGTAAAATTATTCTCGAAATCCCTGTAGAGCAAATGGGAATCTTTAGACTTCCTGTAAACTTCTATTTTGGGAAAAGCACTTTCTTTAAATCCTTCAACTATCACAATATCCACGTCCTGAAACAATCCCAAAAGTTCCTCTATGCTCTCTCTTTTTTCAATCTTTTTTATCATGGCCACTTTATTGTCTGAAGTAATTACAACATTGTCCGCCCCAGCTTCAGTAAATCTATAACTGTCTTTTCCTGGATAATCTATCTGAAATTGATGGGCATCGTGTTTTATAACACCTACTTTATAACCGCGGTTTTTAAGATCTTTTACTATTTTTTCTATCAATGTAGTTTTACCTAAATTTGAAACAGATGAAACTATGGAAATGACAGGTTTCTTATTTGAATATAAATTTGCCATTTAAGATATCCCCAGCTTTCACGGATTTAATTCCCTCTTTAATAATTATTACTCCATTTGAACGGGTTAATGTAAAAAGCGCATTTGAACTCTGACTTCCAACACTATGTGCATAATATTTTCCATCTCTTTCTTCTATATTGACATAAACATAATTGTCCCTATCTCCCTTTGATCTAAAATCATCCTCCAGGATGACCGGAAATTCTTCACTCAAGATATCCTTCCTGCCCGTCATTTTCTTCACAGCCGGTGTTACAAAAACTTCAAAAGTATTTATAACAGACAGCGGATTACCTGGAAGACCAAAAAATAGCTTGTTTTTAAAAGTTGCAAAGGTAATTGGTTTGCCGGGCTTGATCTTTACGGATGTAAACTTTATATCAGCACCTATATCGTGGAGAACATACTCTATAAAGTCATAATCTCCTACAGACACACCTCCCGAAGTTATAACTATGTCCCCTTCCTGAAAAGCATTCTTTACCGAATTCAAAATTTTTTCCCTGTTATCCTCAACTACCCCATAGGACTTTACATCTGCATTCAAATTATTTCCCAAGGCCGCAAGGGCATACTCATTGCAATTTCTAACTTTGCCTCCTGTTATTTCATCATCCACACCTACAAGTTCATCACCGGTAGTTATAACTATAATCTTAGGCTTTCTATAGCACTCTATACTGCTGTATCCCAGGGAAGCCAACATTCCTATTTCTGAAGGCCTCAAAAATGTTCCTTTTCCAAAGACGGAATCGCCTTTTCTTATCTCTTCCCCTTCTCTCAGTATATTTTTACCTCTATTAACTTTTCCACAGACTTCAAGTTCATCCTCACAAGTTTTCACTTTTTCAATTTGAATAACTGCATCAGCACCTTCGGGGAGGGCAGCTCCAGTCATTATTTTCACGGTCTCTCCAGCTTTTATTCCATTTTTAGGAAAATCTCCGGCTTTTATAGATCCAGTGATTTTAAATTTTGATACTCCCTCTTTAGTTTCAGCACTATTTAGAGCATATCCGTCCATCGCCGACTTATCAAATGGAGGTAAATTATCTCTAGAAGTTATGTTCTCCGCCAGCACCCTGTTTAAAGCCCTGGTCAATGAAACACCTTCAAATCCAAGCAGTGACGTGTTATCCAATACTGTATCCAAAGCTTTCTGCAGTTCTATCAAAATATATTCCTCCCAACTTTTCAAGTTCCTCTATACTTTTGCTTTCATCTTTTTCTTTATTTCGCTGTATTTTCTCTTTATATATTCTTCCGCTTTTTTCTGGTCATCCAGTGCTTCTATTTTAACTGCACAGTATTTTAATTCCGGAGTTTTCGACACCGGATCAAGGTTATTGCAGGTAAGTTCATTACATGCACCAATCCACCACTGATATGTCATATAAACCGCTCCCCTGTTTGCCCTTTCCGTTACCATGGCTCTTGCTAAAACAGATCCCCTTCTCGAGCTTATTCTTATAACCTGTTCATCTTTTATTTTATATTTGCCTGCATCTCTAGGGTTAATCTGCACATACCCAGGTTCATCTGCCAGCTGCTGAAGTGCCCTGCAGTTACCTGTCATGGTTCTCACTGAATAATGTCCTGCTTCCCTTACAGTGGAGAGAACCAGCGGATATTCTCTATCTACGGATTCCATAGGGGATCTCCATTCTGCAGCAAACAAGTTTCCCCTTCCCGTCGGAGTATTAAACTTATTATCTCTGTAAAGGTAGGATGTACCTGGATGATCCTCTGAAGGACAGGGCCATTGAATTCCCCCTAGTTTTTCCAGTCTGTCATAAGTTACTCCCTTAAAATTAGGGCACAAATTTCTGAGTTCATCCCATATTTCCTCTGTATTTTTATAATGCATGGGATAACCCATGGAACAGGATATTTCTGAAATTATCTTCCAGTCTGGTTTTACATCACCTTTAGGTTCCACTACCTTCCTGAATTTTTGAAATCCTCTGTCAGCACAGGTAAACACACCTTCATGCTCTCCCCAGGAAGTAGCAGGTAAAATTACATCTGCATAAAGGGAAGTTTTATTCATAAAAATATCTTGAACTACGACAAACTCCAGTTTCTCCAGGGTCTTTCTCATTTCCCCCGAATCGGGATCACTTTGGATTGGATCCTCTCCCATTATATAATAGGCTTTTAATTTATTCTCTTTAAGCGTCTTACGCGGAACCTCGGTCAGGTGGCATCCTATCTTATCTGAAAGTTTAACTTTCCAGGCCTTTTCAAATTTCTTTCTTACCTTGCTGTCAGTCACACTCTGATAACCTGGATAGACATTTGGAAGTACTCCCATGTCACAGGCACCCTGCACATTATTCTGACCCCTGACCGGACCTATACCTACATTGGCCCTTCCAAAATTTCCAGTCAGAAGTGCCAGAGAAGCCAGGCCTTTGACCACATCCACAGCTTGTGCAAACTGACATACTCCCATTCCATAGAGTATCATGGCATTTTCGGCACCAGAATACATTTCCATTGCCTTCACTATATCCCCGGCATTTACATGAGTGATTTTCTCCACATATTCAGGAGTATATTTTCTCACTATTTCGCTATATTTTTCAAAACCATCTGTATGATCTCTCACATATTCTTTATCATACAGATTTTTATTTATAAGAACATTTGCAAAGGCATTTACAAGGGCCATATTGGTCCCATTTTTTATGGGCAGCCAGAGATCCGCTATCCTTCCTGATTCAGTTATGCGCGGATCCACTACTATGATCTTTGCACCTTTCTGTTTTGCATTTACTATTCTCTTTGCAATTATAGGATGTGAAGATGCCCCATTATAACCAAAAATAAGCAACAGATCGGTGTCGTCTATCTCATGTATCCCATTTGACATGGCGCCATTTCCCAAAACATAAGCCAGACCGGCCACAGAAGGAGCATGTCAAACTCTAGCACAGTGATCTACATTATTTGTCCCCACTGCCGCCCTCATGAACTTTTGCATAATATAATTTGCTTCATTTCCGGACCCCCTGGCACAACCTGTGGCCATTATTGAGTCAGGTCCATATCTTTCCTTTATATCCGATAACCTTGAAGCTGTAAAATCAATAGCTTCATTCCACGATACTTCTTTTAACTCACCATTTTTTCTTATCATGGGCTTTTTTAGACGTGCTGTTAAAATTTTAGGATCATTTAAAAAATCCCAGCCAAAATAACCTTTCAAGCACAATGATCCCTCATTTGTCCTGCCGTTAGCTGGTTCTGCCTTAATTATTCTGTTGTTCCTTACATATAAATAAAGGCTGCACCCCGCACCACAATAAGGACATACTGTCAAAATTTTCTTATCCATATCCAACCCCCTCAAATTTTACACAAAAACCATCTCTGATGTGAATAAACTTCAAATGTATATATTCATTTTAAAATATTCAGAATTTAAAGTCAAGATTACTTTTTTTTTAACAATTTGAAATATAAAAAAGAGAGATCACTTGAATCTCTCTTATAATTTATAACCTTCATAGATTACATTATCCAAAATACCGTTAACTTTATTTTGACACCTATGCTTCCACAGGTGGATGCTCTCACAGATGACTCCATCCTCCTACAGCCAAATTGCTAGGATACATGTACTCACCTAAATATCGAACTTCCGTTTCTCTAATGTAGGTTCAAAACTAAAGCACACGCATACTTCAGAATTTATATTGTATTTTAATTATTAACGTAATTATACACTAATCAATTTATCATGTCAATTAACATTTAACTATTTTTTGGAAAATAATTCCGCAGTCTGTTTAATTATATCATAATTTGTCAAATCGTAATGCAGTGGGGTCAAAGTTGCATAACCCTTTTTTATATAACATACATCCGTAGGACTATAATCCTCTGAATCCGGGGAATGTCTGTTATATTTGCCTCCCATATTGCATACCTTTATTCCCTTTATCCTTTCTATCGGCAAAAGGGGAACATTTAAATTCAAGACCACGTCATTCCTTTTATACTCATCCTCAATTGCAGAAAATACTTCAATGGCATACTTTGCAGCTATATTATAGTCATAGTTGTCATACTTGGTATCCAGGGATACTGCCATGGAGGGCACCTTGCAAATAGATGCCTCAATAGCTGCAGAAACCGTCCCGGAGTACAATATATCCACTCCCAGATTAAACCCGTCATTTATTCCGGAAATAACCATGTCTACTTTCTTACTGCATATTTTATTCAGTCCCATCCTGACACAATCTGCAGGAGTCCCATTTATGCTGTATGCCTTCGAATCAATACCTGGAATTCTAGCTTCCTCTGCAGTCAAAGATTCTTCAGCCGTTATTGAATGTCCGCTTCCACTTCTTTGCACGTTAGGTGCGGCAATCGTAACTTCATTTTCCTTTTCAAAATATTTTGCCAGAATATGCAGACCCTCTGCATTTATTCCATCGTCATTGGTGAGTAATAATCTCATTTTTTATCCTCCTATAACACCATGATCACTTGATTTACGAACTTCATTTTCAATGTCCTTCCATACCTCTTCATTGCTTTTATCCCTTATCACTTTGTATCTATTGCCATCCATGGAAATGTCAAACTGACATATTGCAGAATAAATACAATAGCTGCAGGCACTCCTATTTTTATTCTTACAGGGAGCGATATCTATGTTTCCCTCCAGCATCTCATCACACAATTTTCCTATAGTATTTCTCACATATTTCCTGAGAAGTTGAAATTGCTCTACTGTAGCCAGAGATGATTTAGCCTTTGAAAGGCTGCCATTTTTTTTTACGGAAGCAGGTATAATATCCGAAGAGCTTTTTATATCTTTATCCATTTTCTTTATAATATCCGGATCACTCAGAAGCAGTCCGTTCATCTTTAGACTTTTAACTATTCTCTCTTTTATCTCATCATCAGATATATTACCCGACGATCTTATTATAGGATCATCCAATTTAAAATACAATATGCCCGCAGGAACAGCATCCACATCCATTTTTTCATCCAATTCCGTAAGTATGGCGTCTAAATATATCAAAAGCTGCATTTGAAAGCCATAATATATATCAGACAGTTTGAATTCCTTGGTACCGGACTTGTAATCTATTATTCTAAGATAAGTTTCACCATTTTTTTCCATGGCATCCACTCTATCAGCCCTTCCCACAAGATTAACTTTTTCACCGGAATGAAGCTCAATTGAAATAGGAGGAAAATCCCCCCCATATCCAAAGGACAGTTCATATGCCCTGGGCTCAAATTCGCCTTTTTTCATATGTTCTGTTATAAGCCACAGAGATCTTGTAAGAATTCTTTTTATCCTATCTGTAAGGTGCTTATATTTCCTAGAACTATTCAATATTGAACCCGGCATATTTTCCAAGGTCCCATCTATTATGCACTCTATATTTTCTCTGCACCATTTTTCATCTATGTCTTTCCACGTCAGTTCTTTTTCCTTTAAAGCAATTGAAAACTTCTCAATCATCTTATGCATAAAGCTGCCCAAATCCGGCGGACTAAAATCATACATTTTTCTTTCCCTGACATTCAGACCATATTGTACAAAATATGCAAAGGGACATTGAGCATACTTTTCCAATCTTGAAACACTTACCGTCAGATGTCTTCCATAAAGTTTCCTCACTTTGCCAGTATCTGCAATTTCCATTTTATTGTTATAGGAAAATCCACTTAGAACACTTTTTAACTTCTCACTCCAGCGGGAGTCTCCTTTATACCAACTGTATACATCCATCCAGATAGGATTTATTGAATCGGTATTGCCTATATTCCTTCTCATATTTAGGATCAGTTCATTAAAAGTGGCTTTAGGTGTACTTATAGATTCCATACTTTCCCCATCCCCTGCTGTATCCATTACATCACTTTTTTCCTGCAATCCCGGAAAAAGTTTTTTTATCATGGATATTACAATGGATGGCCTTTTAGCTTTTCCTTCACTGTCACTCATTGAATAGCTCAATTTCAAATACTTATCCTCTACAGTCAACGTGACGTATACCAGGAATTGTTCCTCCAAAGCTCTGGTTCTGGTATTTTCCTTTAATTCCAGTCCCTTTTCTCTGAGAACATCTCTGTCATCATCCGTAAAAATGCCGTCAGAAACTATAGCTGCCGGGAAAATACCGTCATTCACTCCTACAATATAAAGTGCCCTTATATCATGACTTCTTAGCCTGGTTACACTGCTTACCAGTACTTGATCCAAAGAAGGTGGAATTACCCCTATCTTGTACTGTAAAAAACTATTTACAAGCATTTCATTAAAAGCTTTCATTCCAAAAGTCTCATCTCCCCTGGACTCGACTATCTGATCAAGTACATCCATCACTATATCCCATATTTGGCTGTATTCATTGGCCTTATCCAATTTGGAGCTGCTTCTGAATTCTTCTATAAGTCCCTTTATCTTCTCAGGAACTCCCAGATCACATAAAAAATCATAAAGTCCCTGACATATCTGTGTCCCTTTCTTTCTTCCCTTTATGGCAGCTGAAAGTTTTAATATAGGTTCCCTTACCTTGTCTCTTATGGAATTTATCCTATTTAGATATTCTGTTTCATCCTCAGGTATATCCTCTTTTGAAATGCCGCGGCTCATTTTAAAATCCCAGGGTTCAGGCTGTGTCCATCTTTTCCCTCTTATCCCATTGGCAAGAACATAGTTTTCAAGCATATCTATTTCATCAAATTCAATATTCAAAATTCCAGTTTTCAGATATCTGAACACAGATTCATAGGACCAGTTCTTAGACAATATTTCCACTGCGGAAATTATCAGAACTATAACAGGGTTATTGACGATTTCCCTTTTCTTGTCTATAAAATAAGGTATGTCATACTCATTGAATACGGCTTTTATCAAGCTTTCATACCCATCCAGATCTCCTGTTACAACGGCAATATCCCTGAATCTAAGATCTTTATCCCTGCATGCCTTTACTATATCTCTGGCAACATGCTCTATTTCAGCATATTGGTTAAGCGCCCTGTATATTCCTATATCTTTAACAGGTCTGCAATACGGCTTACGTGGATATGAAAACAAAAAGCCTTGAAGATGCTGGAGCTCAGGACTCTTTTTGAACCTATAACAGGGACTGCAATTCAAAACAACAGGCTTATCATAGTGTATATTATTGTCCTCAGCTATCTGCAAAAGTTTTTTTTCCGTAATCCTTGTGGGGAAAAATAAGTCCATGCTTTCAGAAGTGCCGTATCCTTCTCTCCCTTCCATACACAAGGTTATATTTACCCTATAGGCCTTGTTCATGATCTTTTTAAGTACCTCATACTCCTGGGGGGTAAAATTGAAAAATTCATCCACCCACACCTCTGCATCATCAAACATCCTGGACCTGTCAATTTTTTCACTGAGAATATTCAATGTATCTTCGGAATCCAAATACTTCTTATGAAGCGTATTTTCAAATTCAGAAAAAATTACTGAAATATCCTCCAATTTATTTTTCAGGCTCACGCCTTCAATATTATCTGCACTGTCTTTTAAAATCCCGGGAGATATCTTGTATCTTTTCAGTTCAATTATGGCATCGGATATAAGATTTATAAAACCCTTCTTTTTAGCAGCCCTGCCAAACACCTTCAATTTATCTTTATTTTCTTCTATTATCTTATATAAAAGCACACTTCTGCCTGCATCATTTATATTTTTTCTAGTTCCTCCCCCCACTTCGGCAAGTACCCTTTCCGCCATTCTTCTGAAACTGAGTACCTGGGCCTTCAACATTCCCCTTTCCCCTACTGTTTCCACCAAATTTTTCTCAGCCTGAAAGGAAAATTGCTCCGGAACTATAATTACAAGGTTTCTCTCATCCCCACCGTATATTTTATTTTTCACACTGTTTAAACAGTAGTGGCTCTTTCCGCTGCCTGCTCTTCCATATATAAATCTAATACTCATAGGAAACATGTCACCTCCTAAAAAGTTTGGAACTTTATAGAGGATTTTCAGAATGCACTGAAAATCCCCATCAATTGTCCAAGCTATTTCTTCTGAATCATATCTGCTATTGCTGCCATATTTCCAAGAGAAGAAACTGCCTCACTTGGAAGTATAAGCTTATTTGCCGGATTCTTAGCCATTTCCTTAAGAGCTTCAACTTGTTTTAAAGCTATCACTCTCTCATCCGTACCCGAATCTATTATGGATCTGTTGATAAGACCAATGGCCTTGGAATTGGCCGCTGCCACAGACTCTATCGCCTTCGCCTTACCTTCCGCTTCCAGCATCTGGGATTGTCTAAGTCCCTCCGCCCTTCTTATATTTGCCTCTTTTTCAGCTTCTGCCTGCAGTATCTTGGCTTGTTTTTCTCCTTCAGCCCTGGCTATATCGCTTTGTTTCTGTCCTTCTGCCTGAAGTATAACCGCCCTTTTGTCCCTTTCGGCTTTCATCTGTTTTTCCATGGCCTGCTGGATTTCGGCAGGTGGGATGATATTTTTAATCTCCACAGATAATATCTTTATTCCGTAAGCGTCCGTAATATCGTCCACAACTCTCAAAAGCTCGTTGTTTATTTTATCCCTCCCTGAAAGGACTTCATCTAAAGTCATATTGCCCACAATATTTCTCATGTTTGTAATAGTCGAAAAAATTATACCTGATCTGTAATCTTCTATATTGTATATGGCATCTCTGGGATTTAACACTTTATAAAATATGACATTATCTATAGAAATTTTTACATTGTCCTGGGTAATGACACTTTGGGGCTCAATGTCAAGTATCTGCTGCTTGGTAGAAACTTTTCTACGCACAAAATCAGCAAAGGGAATTATAAAATGCCACCCGGGCTGCAGCACCCTATGAAATTGTCCAAGCCTTTCCACAATAGTTACATAACCTGTATTCACAATTTTAATAGAGTATATTACAGCAGCCAGTATAGCTATAAGAATAATCAAAATAAGAATTTTGCCCATAATTTACATCTCCTTCTTTACAATCAATTTATTTCCTTCCATTCCCACTATCTTTATTTTGTCTCCTTTTTTAAGTACATATCCACCGTCTTTTATATTCCAGTAAACTCCATCGACTTTAACTCCGTTGTTCTTCTCCATTTCCTCATCTACCACAATTTCTCTGCCAATATAAGTTTTTTCTCTGAGCGGCGTGGGCTTCACAGATTGCTTTATCTTCTTTTTCACAACAGGATAACATACAATTATGAGTATGATACTGACAATTGTAAACACTATGAACTGAACTACAAATGCGCAGCCGAACATTCCAGCTATAATGGCCGCAATAGCCCCAACAGTAAACCATATAAACAAGAATGCACTTGTAACCATATCTATTATCAGAGCTATTAGTCCAACTAAAATCCATAAAACAAGCTCAAACATACGGTCCTCCTTTTACTATTTTATAATATAATAATACACTATTATATCCAATTAACAAAGCAAAAGTTCAGATAACATCTTTAACCTTTAATTTTCACTTGCAGAACGGGCCCACAGTTTATAACTGGCATCCGAAGGCATTCTCCAGTCCCCTCTAGGAGACAGACTAACTGTACCCACCTTGGGACCGTCCGGAATTGCAGAGCGTTTAAACTGCTGGGTAAAAAACCTCTTTATAAATACATTGAGCCATTTTTCAATAATCTGACTGCTGTAACAACCTTCATAGGCCTGTTTAGCCAAAAACAATATCTTCTGTGGAGAATAATTCAGCCTCACGAAATAGTATAAAAAGAAATCGTGGAGTTCATAGGGTCCCACTATATCCTCTGTTTTCTGGGATATTTTACCTTCCTTGTCTTTAGGTAAAAGTTCAGGGCTCACGGGAGTATCCAGTACATCTATCAAAATCCGGGATACACTTTGGGAAGCTTCCCTGTCAGCTACATATTTTACCAGATATCTCACCAATGTTTTAGGTATGGAACAATTCACCCCGTACATTGACATATGATCTCCATTATATGTACACCACCCAAGGGCAAGTTCTGAAAGATCCCCTGTGCCAATCACAAGCCCGCCTTCCTTGTTTGCTATATCCATCATAATCTGAGTCCTCTCTCTGGCCTGTACATTCTCGTAAGTTACATCATGTATGTTTTCATCATGGGAAATATCCTTAAAATGCTGTATACATGCTTTTACTATATTTATTTCTCTAAATTCCGTATTTAAATTCTTGCATAGGCTGACAGCATTATTATATGTCCTATCCGTAGTTCCAAATCCGGGCATAGTGATTGTTATTATATTTTTTCTGGGTATTTTAAGAATATCAAAGGTCTTAACCACTACCAGAAGTGCAAGTGTGGAATCCAATCCGCCGGATATACCTACTACAGCTTTTTTCAGATTAGTATGGCTTATTCTCTTCCCTAAGCCCGCAGTTTGTATGTTAAATATTTCCCTGCACCTTATTTCACACTCACCTTCATTGTCAGGTACAAATGGATGTCTATCTACCTTTCTGTCAAATTTGCCATAATCCGTGCTTTCAAACTGGAATTCCACATTTACCGGTCTGTGCGAAAACCCTTTTACATTATCTCTAAAGCTCACATTTTTCAGACGCTGGTTTTTCAATTTATCTACATCCAGAATTGAAGTTATAACTTCATTTTCTCTTTTAAATCTCTCATTTGAATTCAACATAATTCCATTTTCTGAAATACACAAATCTCCGCTGAAAACCAAATCCGTGGAGGATTCAAACACTCCCGAAGATGAATATACATAAGAACACATGCCCCTGGCACTTTGTGAACGTATGAGGTTCCTTCTATAAGAAGATTTGCTGACAATTTCATTGGAAGCAGACAGATTTCCAATAATATTCGCCCCCATAAGGCAGAGATAACTGCTTGGAGGTATTACCGCCCAGAGATCTTCACATATTTCAAATCCAAACTTGAAATTTTCACAGGTAAATATCAAATTCACACCAAAGGGTATGTCTTTTTGAAAACAGAAGTCAATATTTTCATCTACAACACCTGTTCCTTCAGTAAACCATCTTTTTTCATAAAATTCTTCATAATTTGGAATATAGCTTTTGGGAACAATTCCTAAAATACTTCCCTTAAACACTATGCATGCACAATTATACAAACAGTCGTCATGTACGACAGGAGCTCCCACTGCTATGAGAATATCCTTTCCCCTGGAATACTCACAAAGTTTTTTCAGAGCTTCGGGTATTTTCTCCAAAAGGAGCTGCTGTTCAAAGAGATCTGCACAGGTATATGAAGTTATGGAAAGTTCGGGAAACACAATAAGTTTTGACTTTTCAGCCATAGCTTTGTCTATACATTCCTCTATATTTTTTAAATTAAACTCTAAATTACCTATGTCCGTCAGCGGGCAAGCCGATGACACCCGTATAAAATCCATTACATTTTACCTCCTCGTAAAATTTTTCAATTTTCTCATACTATATATACATTATAAGTAATCTAAGTCAAATTGAAAATTATTTTAGCCGTTATTTACAATCATCATAATGGAAATTAAAGTTGACGCTGCATCCAGCAGCCATACTCCAAAAGCCGCCAGCCTGTTGTTTTCCTCCACCCATACTGAAACACCATAGCTAAATGTATAATAACCGGAACATATTATCAAAAAACACAGTATATATTTCATTTTTCTACCTTTCCCTTGGAATTCCATATATCCGATGTATAAAATCCCGCTCCCATTCTCCTGACTTTCACATCCAAATTCACGTTGATCTTCGCATCTTCATAATGACTTAGCCAGTTATAATTTTCCCATTCCTGAATAGTTTTAAAATTATCGGCCACATGATATCCAAATCCAAAGATATCAGATTTGTAGACCTTCTGGGTTTTTTCAATAGTCTTATTTATACCCTTCAATAAAAAATCATTTATCTGGCTATTTAAATCCTGTATCATATACACCTTTTCATAGGGAGTCTTATTATGAATGGAAACTATATCCGCATCCACTTTCAAATTTACGTCAATTACAGGTTTTCCATCACTAAAATGGGCCTTCACCTTAGGCTTTCCGGACAATTTGATATAGCATACGATAACAGTGTCAGGCTTATGCCTGTCATTTATAGTTATAGTGGCACCCTTGAATTCACCTTCTACAAGAAGAAAATACCTGGTTTCATAACTGTCCAGACGCCCCACCATCTTATCTCCATTAAATACAGCCGTGCCGGAAAGCTCTCTCTTTGCCGATCCCTTCCTCGGAATCTCCCCGGGTAAATATCCCTTTCCCGTAATAGGCGAAATATCTTTGGAACTGTCTTCGTCTCTTACATTTTGATAATTATTTACACCGCCGTAAGCTGCAACAGGCTGCTCATAATTTGAAAGCACACTCCGGTAGAAATTAAAAAATTTTTCCTGGACGGAATAGGAATTATGCAGGGGTTGGGAAAAAAACAATTCCACCATCTTAGGCAGACTCTCTCCTACAATAGATAGATTTTCCCTGACAAAATCTTCAGCTTTGTCTTTCACCACAGTAATTGCAACGGTACTTCTCATGTCCCTAAATTTCTGTATTCCCAGAATATAGCTTCCTATTCCCTTCATTGCAATCTTTTCTGAAAATACAATGACTTTCAAATGTTTCAGTGTAACTTCACGGGATATTTCCTGTTCAAACATTTCCACGGATTCAATTATGCTTGGAGATTCCACCACCGCCACATTGGCCTGTGTGCGCTGGGTACCTTCTGTGTTTCTGTTTCCCGCACCATACACAGGATACTGTATGGTTATTTTAAATTTATTGTTGGTTCCCACATCCACCCCTAATATCACAGGATAAACCTGATCGTCAATCTCCACCGCATCATAACAGCCTGAAAACAAAGTAGCCAGCATTAAAAGAAGTAAAATCAAACTAATTCTTCTGTACATTTTGGTTCCCACCTTTTTTCTTCAAGAGGACAGCTATGACAAGTACAAAAATAGGTATAAAATAATTGACAACCATGCTGTATTCACGGATAAACACTAAATTTACAGATACCAGTTCCATTATGTTCTGGGGAATAATTGCCGCGATAAAAACCAAAAAGGCAAATGGAACTAAAAGAGGTCTGTGATTCTTTATATTGAATATTTTGCAGTAGATACTTACACATATATAAAAAGCTATTGATGTAGTTACCATGGAGGGTATAACCCAGGTCATCAGAAATATTGTCTCAACCCTTTGAATAAACCTGTTAAAATAAATTGTTCTTGAAAGCTCAAAAATACCGGATATATTTTCTTCTCCAAAAGCATAACCAAAAGAAGCAAGGTAGAACAGAAAACAGAACATGAATATAACTCCAGAAAATACTATACTCATAATGCCTGCCTTTTTTATCTCTTTCAGATCCTTAAGTGCATCCGTTATAACAAATAAAATAATAAATTCGTCGTAGGAGGAGCTTCTCAGAAATTCAGACCATAAAGTCCTGGGAATGCCATATCCCAGATACGGTTTTAAATAATTGAAATTGTACACGGGATAGGCCATGGAAAACACAACAGCAAGGCCCAGTAAGACGGGGACAAGACAAATGCCGCACAACTGTCCGAGCCCTTTGAATCCAAAATATGCGACCAGGATCGAAACCAGCAAAATACTTCCCATTATAAAAGCCGGTGGGGTTTTAGGTAAATTGTATATCTTAATCATATCCACAAATTCCCGCAAATTGGATCCGGCATAAAAAACACAGTATATGCAGAGTACCATACTTAGAATTTTTCCAAAAAACCTTCCAAGAACTGCATCGAATATCTGAATTAAATTCATGCCGGGAAACCTGAGCATAAGTCTGTATATAATATAGAAAAACATTATACTGATAACACAGGATCCTACCGTGGAATACCAGGCTGCAGTTCCAACCCTCTGCACTATTGTCGCAGCACTTGAGTAAAATATTTTATTTATAATAGCTAAAACGACAAGGCATACAGCCTGAAACAGCCCTATATTACCTTCATTCATAAATCTCCACCTACTTTAAATGTTTTTATTCCTCTTTTTAACACTGGCATCCTGATTTATCCATTCTCTAGGATTTTTGGGCTGTTTCCTCGGATCCATGGTATTCAATTCGTCAGGTCTGAATTCCTGTTTCCAAATAGGATAATTTAAAACAGTATCCCTGCTCTTCCTTGTCTTAGGTGGAAAATTGGAGAAAAAAGGAACTCCGAAGGATCTCAAATTGCACATTATGGTTATACTTGCCACTATCCCCAGACATACACCCAGAAACCCCAGCACATATCCGAACAAGATGAAGGACAACCTAATTATTCTGGTAGCATAGGTCAAACTGAAATCTGGTATGGAATAATTTCCAAGTACGGTAAAGGAAATGACTATAATTAAAATAGGGCTTATTATACTTGCTTGAACAGCTGCCTGGCCTATTATAAGAGCCCCCACTATACCTATGGTATTTCCCAGAATTCCCGGTATTCTTACGCCAGCTTCCCTTATGAGTTCAAATGAAATTTCCATGAATATGACTTCTACAATGGTGGGAAAAGGCACTTCTTCCCTAGATCTTGCAATCGAAATAAGGAGGGAGGAGGGAATCATCTCCTGGTGGTAGTTTACAAGTGCCACATACATTCCCGGGAGCAGCAGGGATACAAGTATTCCAAAGATCCTGACAACCCTCAGCAGGAAACTATACTGCCATTTTAAAATGTAATCTTCCGAAGTGTGGAACAGTGTAAAAAATGTAATTGGCACAATGAGTACATAAGGTGTGCCATTGGAAATAAGTGCCACCCTGCCTTCCATAATATAGTAGCATGTCCTGTCAGTTCTCTCTGTAGAAAGTACAGTTGGAATCAAAGACCATGTATTATCACTGATATACTCTCCAAGCATTCCTGTCCCGGATATAAAATCCGTCTTTACACTGCTGATCCTCCTCTTTATCTCCTGAACTATTGCAGGATTCACTATGCCTTCTATATACATGATGGCACATTCATTATTGTTGCTGTCCCCTACACGGAGTTTTTCCGTGATCAGATCCTTGTTCCTTATAAGTTTTCTTATCAGGGCTACATTAGTAGACAAATTTTCAGTAAAAGCTTCATAGGATCCCTTCACAGAACCCTCCGTCTGTGGTGTGCTCACTTCTCTTTTTTCAAAGCCCTTAGTGCCATAGATGCCGTAGTAACAGCATCCGTCTATATAAACCACCGTATTGCCTACAATTATCTGGTATATGACATCTTTGGGTTTATCCACGGTCTTCATATAATTGATTTCAACCACATTGTTTAAGATGAAATCCACCTCCTCTTTTTTAGGGGATCGATCCTCACCTGCAGTGATTCTATAATTCAGAAGAGGCCTCAATATAAAATTATTTACAATATTATTGTCTACAGCACCATTCAAATAAGCTATAAATGCGTCATATTTTCCCGAGATCTTGATTTTTCTCACTATGATATCCTTGTTGACAGGATAATGAAACTCCTGCTCGATAAATTTTATATTGGAATCAATATCTGTCGGGATCTTGAAATCATTTTTTATATTAAAAGAATCATAACTGTAATTATTATCTGAATTCTCATTTTCTTCAGGTATATAAAAATTCTGTATTTCTTTTTCACGCCTGTATGTAATGAGAGAAATTAAATTCTTAAATACATTGCCCATATTGTCACTGCCTTCTTTCAGATTTTATATTGAATACAGTAAAAGTAACCAGCGGAAGTAAAAATAGCAAAATTACACATAAGTATACATACACATTCAGAAATTTAAAGAGTGAAAACAAATTTCTGGAAATGAAATAGGATATTATGTATATTGCAGCAGTAAATACAATCAAAAATATATTGGAATTTATAGTTTTGTCAATTTTAAACTCCCTAAGTATAAGCACCAGGGCAAAAAATGAAGTTATATATTTTGAGAACCAACCCGATATTACCTGAAATATCACATAGAATTCGCCGCTTGCTATAAATCCAAAATATGATATGAGCTGGGTCTGAACCAATTTGGGATAGACAATCGTGTTCGCCCTTTCCACATTAAAAGTGGCAAGTATTCCTATTATGGCAACAATTATCATCTGTGCCACAAACAAATTACCCATAAATGAATAAATTCTGAGTCCCTTTTTAACTTCCAGCTGGCTCAAATAAGGCAGTGCTATGACAATAGAAGAATACATGCCAATTGATTTCAAAATTGATAAGAAAAAATTTGCATTTATTCCATGCTCGAATATTGGAAACATCCTGCAGTAATTCTTGAACCTGGACGTTAAAAGGGCCAGATTTATCCCATTGAACACAGAAATGGCTATACACACCATGATAACTGCCATTACAGAATATCTGCCTCTTTTTACGGTATAAAAACCCGGTATCACTATAAAAAGCAATATATACCATACGGGACTTTCTATAAAAAAATTGGTATGTACTACATTTGCCTCTACAGAGGCACTTTCAAGAAGAGATAAAAAGATAGCTATGGAAAACAAAATTAAAAGCACACTTCCAAATAAATTTCCAAAGGAAGTAGTAAATATTTCATGCAAACTATAACAATTATTTTTCAAACATATATTTATCAGGTAATCAAAATAAACCAGCATTATCACACAAGTTATTATAATTGCCACCCAGCTGTCCCTACCAGACATATTCATAAAAATTTGCGGGTAGGTTTTCAAACTCGATATCGAGAGGGCAGATACTATGAAAAATATATGTTTAAAATTGAATTTGCCCATAAATAATCTCCATTCACACTAAATTTTACATACAAATATTATCTGCTAAACCATGAATGTTATTCAAGAAAATACAGATAATATATCTGGTGATGAAAGTATGAATGATTATTTAAATTATATAAATGAGAAACTAAAGGGTAATTCGGATTTGAAACACCGTGAGATAAAATGCAGCAGGGGAACCATATACCTATTATTTATAGATAATATGTGCGATTCAAAATTTATAAGTGAATATATAATAGCACCGCTTATAAAAAGCAGCAAACTGATAACCGATGCGGAAATGATAAAAGACGAAGTACTTTACAGCAATTCACTGGGTGATGTAAATTCCAGGGATGATATGCTGCTTCACATATTATCTGGCGACGTCATAATCATATCTGATTTTTATAACAATGCCCTGTACTGTGAAGCTAAGGGATTTAGCAAGAGGAGTATAAACACACCTCTAACCGAAACAGTGATAAAGGGTCCGAGAGAAGGTTTTACAGAAGCCCTGATGGATAATATATCCCTTATAAGGCGGAGAATAAAAAGCCCCCAGCTTAAAATAGATTACAAGATTGTGGGTAATATTTCCAATACGACCGTAGCCTTCCTGTATCTTCAGGATCTGGTTTCACAAAAGGTGCTTAAATACATCAACAGTAAATTTTCAAAAATGAATATAGATTTTCTCCTGGACACAAATTATATAGAAGAACAGTTAAAAAATTCAAGAACCATTTTTGATACCGTAGGATATACTGAAAAGGCCGATACCGCAGCATCTAAAATACTTCAGGGAAGGGTGGTCATTCTCGTAGACGGCACCCCCTTTGCACTGAGTGCACCCTATTTTTTTATAGAAAATTTCCAGATGGCGGACGACTATTACCTAAATACCTATTATACGAGTATAGTAAGGATAATCAGAATAATTTCTTTCGGAATCTCAGTATTTTTACCCGGACTTTATATAGCCCTGACCACCTACCATTTTTCGCTAATACCGCTTATATTTGTCTTCAGGCTTTCTTCATCCAGGGCAGATGTACCTATTCCCACTATATTGGAAATCTACCTGATGTCGTTTTTCTTCCAGCTTTTAAGAGAAGCTGGCATACGGCTTCCACAGCCTATTGGACAGTCTATGAGCATAGTGGGAGCCCTAATACTTGGCCAGGCAGCGGTAAGTGCTGGCCTTACTTCTCAAAGTACAGTGATAATAGTGGCCATATCTGCCATATCCTCCTTCTTGACACCCAAACTATACGGTCCCATTTTACTGTGGAGCTCTATAATATTGTTTCTATGTTCTCTAATAGGAATGCTCGGATTTTTAATGGGAATGTTCGTCATGGTATCTGCCATAGCATCACTGGACAGCTGCGGCTATCCGTATATCACACCCATACTGACCAAAAAGAATTTGAGATACAGGGATATTATTTTTAGAGGAAAACTCACCAATATATCAAACAATAATTTCAACAAGGATGATAAAGTATGAAAAAATTTCTTTGCTGCCTTCTAATAATATGTACATCTTTTCTCGGCGGATGTTTTAACTATAATGACATAGACAAAGTTATATTCGCAACAGCCTGTATAATAGATGTGGATAATCAGGGTAACCCTATACTCTACGTGGAAGCCTTCAGGCCACAAAAAACTGTTACAAGTTCTTCCAACAGCGACCAGAGAATTCTCTTTAGGAGCTCAAAGAAAACTATGTTTGAAACTATAAGGGACATAAATCTATCCTCAAATTATAAACTGAATTATACCCAGACTATGGGGATCATATTTACACAAAAAGCTGCAGAATACGGTATAAAGGACTTTCTGGATATTTTTGAAAGAGACCAGGAATTTGTCCTCAGGGCAAATATAGCTGTTTTAAAGGGATGTCCTGACAATTTCTTGAATATGAAATTAAAAGGCCAGGAATACCTTGGAATCTTCATACATGACTTAATAAGAAACATACCTTCCTCCTCCAGAGAAGTTATGACCAGTTTTAACGATTTTCTAAATGAAATGCATACCAGAGCCAAGACATCCGTCATCCCGATCGTCCAGATAAAACAGGAACAGCTGGAAAACAGGCTGGAGATCGGAGACGGTGCCATAATGGTCAATTATAAAATGGTAGATACACTGAGAAGGGAAAATGCACTGGGTTATAATTTTATACTGGACAATATAAAGGCAGGTTCTATGGAAGTCACAAATCCAAATGTTCCATCTAAATATGTAAGCCTGGAAATATTAAAAAATTCTACGAGAACAAAGATGCACTATGACGGCGAAAAACTGGTAGTAAAAAAAATAATAAACACAAAGGCAAGTATATCCGAGGCACAGAATAAAATGAATTTAAATCAGGACTCTATAAAATTGCTGGAATCAAATGCAGAAAATAATATAGCTTTTGCCTGTGAAGATATATTTAAAAAATACAGGGAAAAAAATTTGGATATATTCAATATAGCAGAAGACTTTCAAAGAAGGTATCCCAGAGAAAATCCAGACGATATATTCAAAAAAAGCCAGCTTAAATTAGAGGTTCACGTTACAGTGGAGGGATCTTCTACTAAAACAAATTTCGGCGGTTAATCTTCTGGTGTAAATTTTTGCAATAGTATATAATAAGCTTTGGGCTTTTAAAAAGTTAGGAGTGAAACACATATGATACTTATAGGGAAATTCAATCTTTTAAAGATTGTCCGGAAAACAGGATTCGGATATTATCTGGACGCCAAAACGGGCAAAACCAGTGACGACATACTTCTTCCAAACAAAAACGCCTTGGAAAATGAACTTTCTATAGGAGATGAGGTAAATGCCTTCATATACAGGGATTCAAAGGACAGGGTAATTGCGACTCTCAAATCCCCTGCCGCGGTAGTCGGTGAAATTGCACTGTTAAAAGTGGTATCAAGGGTAGACTTTGGATATTTCGTGGATATAGGCCTGGAAAGAGATATACTGGCTCCAATATCTGAGCAAAAATATACACTTGAGGTTGGAAAATATTATCCTTTTTACATCTACCTTGATAAAACGAGCAGAATAGCCGCAACCACAGATATAGGCAGATATCTTCTGGAAGTTGAAGATAAAGACGAAAAGTACCACATAGGAGCAGAAGTAAAAGGTATTGTCTACGGATTTCAGACAAACAACAGCGCTATGGTAGTAGTGGACAAAAAATACACGGGAGTCATACTAAGCAATGAATATTTTACAAAGCTCAAAATTGGTGACGAACTGAATTTAAGAGTAAAAAAAATCTATGAAGATGGCAAATTAGGACTTACCCCCAGGAAAACTCCAAAATATGAAAGGCTGTCCCTGGAAGATACAATACTCGATTATTTAAAATGTCATAATGGGTTTATGCCCTATAATGACAAGAGTTCCCCCGATGACATAAAAAAAGTTTTCCATGAAAGCAAAAATTATTTTAAAAATGCTCTTGGAGGGCTTATGAGAAGGAATCTAATTTACCAGGATAAAAATGGTACCAAACTCATAAGATGAACGTCGAATCGCAGAAAAGCCGTATGCAATTTTAATTGATTGCATACGGCTTTTCTGCCAACAAATAATTTATAACAACTTAAGGAATATGCTGGCTATGATTACAGAAGCAATGGATACAGTCATAAATCCACCGACCAGCATCCTCGGGAGCAATATATCTACCAGATAATTTTTTTCCTCTTCCGTAGTACCTACGGATTTACAGACCTCTGTTGTTATAACATAATCTGCCGGAAATCCAAAAAGTGCCGTAAGTGCACAGGCAAAAGCCATCTCCTTTGAAAATCCAAAGTGCTTTCCCACAAGCATTGACATTATAAACATGCCGAGAATTCCCAATATTATAAGCACAATTATAGGGCCTATTATTCCCAGAAGCTGTGACGGCGTAACGCTGGACAGTTGAGAAAATACATATGCTAAAAGCCCTGCTATAAGCCAGTTGAATACCCCTGCCTTGACGAGGGACTGCTCTTCCAAAAATCCAAGTTCACAAAAAACAACTCCAAGTATGAGGCATATTACATACTGATTTACAGCTCCTCCAGTTAATTTAGACAGCCACCCCGCAAGCATGGACACCAATATCACTTTAAACAGTATCATTGGAGAGCTCTGATAAGCCTTAGGAAGCGCAGGTATAAGTTTTTTCCTGTTGTTTTCCTCCTTAAACATGCTTCCCTCTTTAATTACTTTGGGATCGGGACCATTTTCCCTAAAATCCTTCACAATTCTTCTTCCTTCCCTTTTCAAACACCAAGAAGTAATGGGATAGCCAAAAAAGCTGTGAGTTACAAACATAGCTATAGGAAGAACGGCCAAAGTAGTAAGGCCCTGTGCTTTCAAACCCTCGGACATAAGCAGTGCCGCTACTATTCCTCCTGTAAGAGGCGGTGTTGCGGCGATAACCGTATGCCAGTCAAACAACAACAGCCCCACACTCATGGTTAAAGCTATGATTCCACATATGCCGCAGACTGCAACTACTACCGCCTTCCACTGGGCTATCAATTTCTTCAAACTCATAAGGGTCCCCAGATGTACAAGAAGAAGGCCCATGGCAATCTGTATGAACTCTTTGCCAAAAGATGCCCTCACAACTATATCCTTTGGTGCAAATGTCCAAAACCCTATCAAAAACAGAACAGCAGAGATAAATACCGAAGGAACATAAGCTTTTGTTTTCTCCGATATAACTTCTCCTACTAGTAAAAATGCCATTACTATCAGAAAACATTCAACAGATGAAAGTTCCATCAATCTCACTCCTTTTTTTAATTACGGAAAATTATTTCGGTAGCTTTTTACACTAAGCATTTATCATGCCAATAAAAAGTGCAGAATAAATTATAAAATTTATAATTTATTCTGATGGGATATTGAATTTTATAATTCATATAATATTTATTAAATATTTCCACACAATAAAATGCCGGAGGATTTCTTTTATATATAAAAATATATTTTTATAAAATCGTTTTATAAAATTGTAATTTTCCAACTATTAATTCATATCAATTTATAATATTAAACTATGATAATTGCATATTCATCAATTAATTATTCTTATCTGACTACAGCAAATTTTTTCATATTTCCATAATTTTTCACATTGAAATCAAGTGTATCAATATGTTACAATTCTTTGTAACATATTGATACACTTATAATTCCACGAAAGGTGATATTACAAATATGAACAATAAATCATTCAGTGCAAAATATACATTCGATGATATTTTGGTAAATTCGGTTAAAGGAAAAAGATGTAAAAAAATGGCTGGAAAATTTGCAGATATGGATTTTACTGTACTCATAAGCGGCGAGAGCGGCGTCGGCAAAGAAATGTTCGCCCATGCTATTCACAACAAAAGCAAAAGAAAATTCAAACCATTTGTCAGGTTAAATTGTGCCGCAATACCGGAAAATCTTGCAGAATCCGAATTATTCGGGTATGAAAGCGGAGCTTTCACCGGGGCTTCCAAAGAAGGCAGGCTTGGAAAATTCGAACTGGCAGATGGTGGAACTATATTTCTCGATGAAATAGGCGATATGCCATTAATTCTTCAAGCAAAACTCCTAAAGGTTCTACAGGAAAATGAAATAGAACGCATAGGCAGCAATAAAATAACAAACATAGATGTAAGGGTTATAGCCGCCACCAATTATGATTTAAAGGAAAAGATACTCCAGGGAACATTTAGGAGAGATTTATATTACAGGCTAAATTTTTTAAGCCTAGAAATTCCCCCTCTTAGGGAACGTAAAGATGATATACCAGTTTTAGTAAAATCTTTACAGGATAGGTTTTACAGGAAATACTCTATAAAAAAATATTTTCCCGACGGCATATTAAAAGCATTATCAGACTACAACTGGCCCGGTAATATAAGAGAATTAATAAATATATTGGGAAGAATAATGATAACCTCCAAAGGTAAAGTTGTAACTATGGACGATTTACCTGAATTCCTGTTGAAAACCCATCATGATAAAAATGAACTTCTAAAAAGCTCCATGCATGAAGCCGAAAGCAAATTAATAATGGACATGCTTATAAAAAATAATTTTAATAAATCAAAAACAGCAAAAAACTTGGGAATTCCAAGAATGACACTTTACAGGAAATTAAAAAAATTATTTCCCATCATAAATAGCCAACACTGACAGGATCTTAAAAAAGCTGTATGTAATTCCAAGTAGAATTGTATACAGCTTTTTCAAACACAGTTAATTTCAAGTATTCTGCTTCCAGAGCATTTTGACAATTTCATTTACAACTAGAGGTACAATAGACAATAAAATTACAAACATCCAGTCATTCAGCGTAAGTCTAAATACCTTGAATACAGATGCCAAAAATGGGACTGTAATGACCACATTTTGAAGCACTATTCCAAGTATTATGGCTCCAATTAGATATCTGTTGGTGAAAATTCCAATCTGGAATATGGATTTTTCACTGTGCCTCATACTTAAAGTGTAAAACAGCTGGGACACACTGAGAACTACAAATGACATAGTCTGTGCATGCATAACGGAATTTGGATATATCCTAGTTCCCACATAAAATGCACTTAATGTAAGCACACCTATCAAAATACCATTGCCTATCAGAAATACACCATTTTTTCCTGAAAACAACCCTTCTCTTGCATCACGCGGCTTTTCCTTCATTATATCCGGATCATCAGGATCCACTCCGAGAGCCAGTGCCGGAAGACTGTCCGTTATCAAATTCACCCACAAAAGATGGATAGGTCTCAGTACAGAAGGCCACCCAAGCACTATGCCGATAAAGAGGGCTATTATTTCCCCTATATTGCAGGAAAGAAGGAATGTTATAGATTTTCTTATATTGTTATATATATTTCTTCCTTCTTTTACCGCCTCCACAATAGTTGAAAAATTATCATCGGTCAGTATCATGTCAGAAGCATCCTTAGCCACGTCAGTTCCTGTAATTCCCATGGCTACACCTATATCGGCAGTTTTTAAGGAAGGTGCATCATTTACGCCGTCCCCAGTCATGGAAACTATATTTCCCTTCTTTTTTAACGTTTTTACAATTTTTACTTTGTGTTCCGGGGACACTCTGGCAAATACCCTCAAGTTATCGATTCTATTCCCAGCTTCCTTTTCAGGCAGTTTGTCAAATTCATACCCCAACATGACCTGAGAGAAATCCTTGGCTATTCCAAGCTCCTTTGCTATGGCAAAAGCTGTATTTTTATGATCTCCCGTGATCATGACCGTTCTTATACCGGACTTCTTGCATTCCTCTATGGAATCCCGTACATTTTCTCTGGGAGGATCTATCATCCCCACAAGGCCAACAAAAGTCAAATTCTTTTCCATGGAATCAATCTCGATTTCAATTGAATCCACCTTTTTAAAAGCCGCTGCAAGCACCCTGAGTGCATCCTTTGACATGGAATCAGAGGCATTCATCACTTTTAACTTAAGTTCTTCACTAAAGGGGACTATACCGCCATTTAGATATATGCTGCTGCAGATCTCAATCAAATTATCCACAGCACCTTTTGTAATCACATTGTATTTATTGTCAAACCTATTCAAAGTTGTCATGAGCTTTCTATCTGAATCAAACGGTATCTCATTTACCCGGACATGAAGTCTGTCTTCATCTTTCTTATATAAATCAAATTTAGCTCCCAGTTCAAGCAGCGCTATTTCAGTTGGATCTCCGGTTTTAGAATCTGCAGAATAAGTGGCATCACTGCACAGTATCATGTATTCCACAAGGGCAAAATGCACTTTGTTTTTCATATTCAGCCCTGAAATATTATCCAAGGTACCATCAGCATAAAATTTAGTCACGGTCATCTTATTCTGGGTCAGAGTTCCCGTCTTATCGGAGCATATTATATTCACAGAGCCCAGGGTTTCTATGGCAGGTAATTTTCTTATTATGGCATTCTTCTTTATCATTCTCTGAACTCCCACAGCAAGAACTATTGTGACCATGGCAGGTAATCCTTCCGGAACAGCGGCTACCGCCAAACTTATAGCCGTCAAGAACATCTCAAATAAATCCCTTTTTTGAATTACCGCTACAATGAACATAAGTACACATATTACAAGTACTCCAAAACCAAGTATTTTACCAAGCTGTGCAAGCTTCACCTGAAGCGGTGTCAAGTTTTTTTCATCGTTGTCAAGCATTTTTGCTATTTTCCCTATTTCAGTATCCATACTTGCAGCTACAGCAACTCCCGTTCCTCTTCCATAAGTTACCATGGTGGACATAAAAGCCATATTCTGCTGGTCGCCAAGGGCTATATCTTCACCTTTTAATACATTCTCTGCATATTTCTCCGAAGGTACGGATTCACCGGTTAAGGCCGATTCCTCTATTTTCAAATTTGCAGTTTCAATCAGTCTCAAGTCACATGGGACATATTTACCTGCTTCCAAAACCACTATATCCCCTATTACTACATCTTCAGATGATATCTCTACAATGCGGCCGTCTCTTTTCACAAGTGCTTTTGGAAAGGAAAGTTTTTTCAATGATTCCAGCGCCTTCTCAGCTTTTGATTCCTGAACCAGTCCTATTATTGCATTTAGCACAATTACAACCATTATAATAACTGCATCGCTTACCTCTCCAAGTAAAGCGGAAATTACAGCTGCAGCCAGCAATATATATATCAATACATCATTTATCTGTTCAAATAAAAGTTTTAAAATTGACTTCTTTTTCTTTTCAGCTAATTTATTGGGTCCGTACTTATTCTTTCTAGCTAGAGCTTCCTCCGAACTCAACCCATTTACTATGTCGGTATTGAATTCTTTGATTATTTCATCCAAGCTTTTTTCAAACCACATAAAATCACCTACCCAACTTTTATTTTTTGAAAATACCGTAATCTTATACACATTAAATAGTTTATTATAACTATTTAATAAAAATTCTACAATATATCACAATTAACTATATATTGGTTGAGAGTTATGATAAGATTATACTATATGAACGGCTTTTTTTGAATCAAAAGTTGAAAATTTTCTTAAATAAAAACAGGAGGCATCTTATGGAAATTCCCAGAATTGGAGGAACCTCTTCTCCTTCTTCAAATAATAAAAACATAAAGATAAAAAAAGATTTTTCCCAAAGTTTCAATTCTCAAATGGAAAAAAAATCAGAAGAACAGCTCAAAGGAATGTTTAATAAAATAAAAAAAAGGGGAAACAGGTTAGCCGTAACGAAATGCTATTCGGATGTAAAATTATACAAAAAAATGATAAAAGAATATCTGGAATCTGTCTTAAAACACATGTACAACATAAAAAAAGACATAAGCTTTTGGCAGACACAATATTTCATAACCGTGGATACCATAGATAAAAAATTGGAAGAGCTCACCAAGGCACTCCTAAATGACCAAAAGGAAAATCTAAACATAGCTGCTACCATAGACGATATAAGCGGTCTTCTAGTAGACATCTATAAATAGAGCTTAAAATATATGCCTCTTCTAACTTTCCAATAATATAAAATTTCTATATAACTGAAGCCAAAATAAGAAGTTCTTCATTATCATTGTATATTTCATCAAACTGACTTATAGGAAGGGGATTGACCCCTCTACCCACTTCTATGGTGAATCCGGGCTTTCCATGATCCTGTATAAACCAGTCTTTATACCCTGAATAAGATGTTATGCCAGTGGTTTGCGCCAGTTCATACCCGCTTACTTGAGAGAATATTTCAGCTATTCTTCTGGACTCGGGAGGAGTCAGGGCATCATACTGCCAATAAATAACCTTTCCCTGGCTGTGATAGGCCAATACCATTCTGAAATCATGGCTATTCGTAAAATTGACCATGGCTCTGGTTTCAGGTTCTGATTCAGCATAGGGACCTGAATACCTGGTGGGTCCCGGGCCATATACACCGTAAGAAAGTTCAGCTTCTTTTGAAAGCTGCCAGTTTGCATTATAATTGTGATTTATATCAACACCCCTGTTGTTTGCTTCCCAGTTCCTTGAAAAATCAGTACTTCCTCTATTCCAATCTATGAGCTGATAATAATAGGGATTATTCCTGGTTAACCCATTCAGCACCAGCTCCACTCCATCAGGATTTACCATGGGAACTATATAGATACTGCTTCTCCTCCATATTTCTCCTATATTATAACCCCTTATACTTCTACCTTCCGAATAGGCTTTAGCGAAATTTTCCATAAATTTCATCAAAAGAGGTGTAGTTATCCATTCCAAAGCATGGTGCGAGCCATTATAAGATACCTGATTGCTTCCTGACCCGAGTTTCACATAATAAAGCTGCCTTCCAAGTACACTCTCACCGGCACTTCCTACAGTTATAAATGGATACCTGGCCTCAAGGCCCGCAAGATCCGTCTCAAGTACGCTGTAGGTATAATTTATATTTGTATCCACCACGTCTATGTTGTAAGGTACTTTAATTGTATTCCCCGGAATTAGACCCAAAGGCTCTACGGAAGGATTGGCCGTTATTATTTTATAAACTTGAGTCCCATACTTCTCAGCTATGCTGTACAGTGTATCACCTGATCTTATGACATATTCATCATAACCCAACATGAAGCTTTGGAGCACCCTATAAGTATCCGGCCCTATTATACCATCCGATATCAATCCATTGTTCCTTTGAAAATTTTCAACCGCCTCTTCAGTCTGCACACCAAATATTCCATCTACAGGACCGTGATAATAACCTATTTTACTTAAAACCGCCTGAATCTGCATTACCTGATTACCAGATGAACCTAATTTAAAAATAGGCATTTTACAATCTCCAAATATTATTAACACTATATTTTATACTTAACTTATAAAATAGGTGATATATATTTTAACAGCCAAAGTGTTTGTAAATTTCAGATTTTGTAATATACCCCTTTGCCGAATTCCTGAGAGATTCTTTTTCCTCCTCTGTAAGTTCTCTTACAACTCTCGCAGGTGATCCCATACACATAACTCCAGAAGGTATCTTTTTATTTTTAGTTACAAGGCTGCCTGCCCCTATAATGGTATATTCGCCAATTTCAGCATTATCCAATATTATAGAACCCATTCCAATTAAAGAATACCTTCCGACTTTGGCGCCATGTATTATAGCATTATGCCCTACGGTTACATATTCTTCTATTTCTACCGGATTCATTCCGCTGCTGGTATGAAGGGTACAATTATCCTGTACATTGCTTCCCTTTCCCACATATATGTAATTTACGTCCCCCCTCAATACAGCTCCAAACCATATATTGGCTTTTTCGTAGATTTTAACTTTTCCTATAATTTCTGCACTGTCAGCTATAAAACAATTTTTATTTATTTCTGGTACATAATTTTTAAATCTTCTTATCATACTATAATTCAATCTCCTTTCAGTATCAATTATAAACTATTTTGTAGTGAATATTAAAATAAACTTATAAAATACAGTTTATTTAAAAAACACGATAAAAAATGACATACAAATTAAATTGAACTTTTACAGGATATATAATATAATAAATAAGCACTATATATAGTATTAATATATATCGATTAATACTATATATAGTAGTTGCTTTATAAATACACACAACATGTACAATATATTTTTTACCATAAATTGGAGGTAAGTTGCAATTGAACAGCATAAAGGATTTATTTAAAAGATATTATACAAAATCCCTTGAAAAAAACAGCAATAAAACCGTATATGATCTATTCAAGTGGAAAAAAACGGATGTATTTTTAAAAGATCATAAAACCCACAAAGTTCTGGTGGATATGAAGGATCTGGAATTTCCAGAACAGTATTCCCAGAATGCCTGCGACATAATAGCTTCTAAATATTTCAGAAAAGCCGGTATTCCCGGAAAACTGGGCTATGAAAACAGCATGAAATCAGTAGCAGACAGAATGGTAAACTTTTGGCGTGAATCCTTAAAGGATGAAGGGCTTATAAAGACAGAAGAGGAAAGTTCTATTTTTTACGATGAATGTGTCTATGCATTTTTAAAGCAGATGTATGCCCCAAACTCTCCGCAGTGGTTCAATACGGGGCTAAAGTTATCCTACGGCATAAGTGGTACAAAGCAGGGCAACTACTATTTCGACGACAATTTAAATAAAGTGATGGAATGTAATGACAGCTATACTAGAACTCAAGCTTCTGCTTGTTTTATACTATCTATTGAAGACAAACTGCTGGGTTCTCATTCTATATCAGATCAATTTGTAACAGAAACAAAACTATTCAAGGGAGGTTCGGGAACAGGTACTAATTTTTCCCCCATAAGAGCAAAAGGTGAAAAATTATCCGGAGGAGGCTCTTCCTCAGGTCTTATGAGTTTTTTAAAGGCATTGGACAGAAATGCCGGAGCAATCAAGTCTGGAGGCACAACGAGAAGAGCTGCCAAAATGGTATGCCTGGATGTAGACCATCCTGAAATAATGAACTTTATAACCTGGAAATCAAAAGAAGAAAATAAAGTAAAGGCACTTGGTAAAATGGGATACGATACAGATTTAGACGGCGAAGCCTATGAAACTGTATCAGGTCAAAACAGCAACAATTCTGTAAGATTTTCAAATAGCTTCATGAGTAAAGTAGACAGACTAAAGGTTAATCCAGATGAGACGATAAAGCTCAGAGGTCGGGTTGATCCTAAGATTACGAAGACAGCAAAGGTAAAGGAAATCTGGGACACTTTCAACAGCTGTGCTTGGAAATGTGCGGATCCGGCGCCCCAGTTCAGCGATACCTTCAATGCATGGCATACATGCCCTGCAGGGGAAGACGGAAAAGTAAATGCACCGTATAATATGATAAATTCTACAAATCCCTGCGGAGAATATGCCTTTTTAGACAATACTTCATGCAATCTGGCATCCATAAATATATATAAATTTTATAATCCAGGCAAAAATACTTTTGATATGGAGGGATATCTACATATAATCAGCTTAGTTCAGCTGATACTGGAAGCTTCCATACACTGGGGACAATTTCCTACGGCAGATATAGCAAGAAAAACACATTTTTTCAGAACTACAGGCTTAGGCATATCAAATATAGCGTCCCTATTCATGGTCATGGGATATCCTTATGATTCAAACGAAGCCAGGACACTTGCAGCTTCATTAGTTGGAATACTTACAGGCCAATCCTATTATGTATCCTCTTTAATGGCAAAAGAAATAGGCCCCTTTGAAAAGTTTCAAATAAATAAGCCTTATATGATGAGAGTGATGAGAAATCATGCCAGGGCAGCTTCTGTAAATTTGGAAAAACTCTCAAAAACCATGGGATACAGTTTTTCAAATGAATTTGAAGGATTAAACTATACTCCTTTAAAAGTAAACCATGAAATTTTAAAAAGCCAAAATTTATCGTATTTGGGAACTACATTGACAAAATGCTGGGTAAATGCCCTTAAAAGCGGCGACAAATTTGGCTATAGAAACGCCCAGGTTACAGTTATAGCACCTACAGGCACCATATCCTTTGCTATGGACTGCGGTGCAACCTCAATAGAGCCGTTCTTCAGCCATATTGTCTATAAAAAATTATCCGGCGGCGGATTCATGACAATCATAAACCCCGTAATAACCATGGCATTAAAAAAACTAGGCTACACCAAGGAAGAAATAGAGGATATATTGTCCTACGTACTTGAAAAAGAAACCATAACCAAAGACGGCTTTACCTATGAGAAAATACTCGACGGCAAAATGGAAGGAGCCCCGCATTTAAAAGATGAACATCTTGCCATATTCGACACTTCAAATAAATGCGGCAGCGGTGAAAGATACATTGATCCCATGGGGCATGTAAAAATGGTAGCTTCCATAACCCCGCTCATATCCGGTTCAGTATCAAAAACTGTAAACTTACCCAAAGACGCTTCCATACAGGATTTCAAAGACGTGGTTTTATCCTCATGGAAACTCGGGATTAAAGGAATAGCACTGTACAGGGATTCCTCTAAAGCAGCCCAGCCTCTAAATACAAACTTATCCGCTTCAGCTGATGTAAAGCTTGATGACTTAACCTATAAACAGCTTTTAAGCAAGGCCAGGAATTTGCAAAAAGGGGTAAAGTATTCAAAAAGGGATAAACCCGTGGGAATCCGCAGAGGAACAACTCATCCGGCACAAATAGATGACGTGAAAATATACACTACAGTAAACAGATCCGCAAATGGCGATATATCTGAAATATATATAACTACGGACAGAGAGGGAACTATAATAATGGGGCTCTTAAATTCCCTGTCAAAGGCAATATCGGTAATGCTCCAATACCATGTTCCACCGCAGGATATATCGAGGATGCTGCGTGGTCAAAAATACGAACCCTACGGATTCGTTCAAAAACATCCCTATATAAAATACGTATCTTCCATATCGGATCTTATAAGTAAAATAATAGATATAGAACTTGGAGATTTTTCCAGATGTCAGATCAAACCTGAGAATTACGACAAGAACAGCTTGATTCTAGGAAACTCTTCCGCTGAATTAAATTCCGGGAAAATCAACAATACTGAAATAAAGACAAAAAAAATAGACGGTGAAAGAGTATACGGTGCGGTCTGTCCTACTTGCTCCAGTACCAGAATGGTTAGAAACGGAACCTGCATGGTATGCCTGGACTGCGGTTCCACTACAGGATGCAGTTAAGTAGAGAGCTCAAATCTTTGATTTGGTGCGAATCACTTACTCCGCCGAACAAAGAGAGGTGGAGTTACCTTAATTCAGAGCCCAAATCTTTGATTTGGTGCAAATCACTTACTCCACCGAACAAGGAGAGGTGAAATTACCTTATTATGGACTATAAACAGCAGAAATAAAAACTGCCGTTCATAGTCCATTTTTAATTATACACTGGCTATTATCTAAAGGATGTCCATGTGTACCGTAGATATGTTTCATTGTAACCGTTTCACCTGGATCTATGATCACAAATTTGTCAGAATTCCACGGACCCGTCAAAAGTTCCCTGATATACTCAAGAGTTCCCGGCAAAACTTCATATTGTAATTTCAATTCTCCTGCTATTTTTTTTGCCTTTTCCAAATAATCCTCAAGTTTATAAGCTCCAGTCTTTATAACCCCCAATTTTTTATAATGCTTAAAAACTATACTATAAATTCTCTCCGTTTTCTTTTTACCATAACGTTTCACAGCATTTTGATATTCACTCCATATATTGCTTTCCGATTCCAGCCAGCCCTTGGTCAAAAAATAAGTTCCGCTGTCACCGGCCAGTTCATCACGCCTTTTGCAAGACCCCAAAAGCAATGTAATACAATCATCTGCTCTTGGAAATATCATGCGATAATTCGGCGGTTTAAGCCCAATTATAGAATTTCCACAATATCCAAAGGCCAGAATAACCTGATCCACATTAGATATGTGATTCAGCTCACACTGCAAACATTCTCTCAGAGAATCAGGTTGTAGGTGGAGTCCAGACTTTATCCACAATACCGGATAGTTACATCCTGTTTCATCTATTGCTTTATTCAATTCATCTTCAATAGTTCGACAAGCTACGATCAAGGTATTCATTTTAATTTTCAACCCCTTCCCCAAACATTTAAAGGCTTAACAATTACTTGATTTGCTCACTCCATGCAGTTTAATATAATCTCCCCTAAAATAGGTTATTCCAAGTCCGATTGGTTTATTACCCGAATCATATAATTTTTGTTCCACTACAAGCAATGCAACTTCACCATATATATGAAGCAGTTTTTTGGTCTCTTCCTCAGGAGTTTTTGCATATATGATAAGTTCGTTGTTTAAATCATAAAGTGAAGTCCTATTGGATATCATCTCCGGGAAAGTTGCATTTTCAATTTCATTTTCCACAATAGGAGTTCCTTTTTTGTATAAAAGATATTTGACATCATAAGCCATAGGTTCTCCTTCAGTATAAAACAATCTTCTGATCATGACAACCTTCTTATTTTCGCTGATCCGCAAACTGCCTGCCAATTTTTCGTCGGGTAATATTATATCCACAGACAAAAGCTTTGTTTTATCCACATTGTTGATTAAATTGTTCATTTCGTCATAGACAAAGATATATTTATTATAATTTGGTTTTTTTACGAAATAGCCTTTACCTGGGATAGAATATATATAGCCTTCATTTGATAAAATGGAAAGTCCCTTCCTCACCGTCATTCTACTGGTATTATATTCACTGCACAAAGATGTCTCAGAAGGTAGATCATCTCCTGGTTTCAGCTGGCCGCTGCTAATTTTATTCCGTATATTCTGTACAATTTCAGCATATATTGGATTTTTCATTATCCGTTACTCCCTACCTGTTTTTTCCTTCATCCATCTTAAACATATTTTAGTACCAGTAGAAGCCTTTTTGGAAAAACCATCTGCACCAATATACCTGCTTATATCGGAATTCATATGATTGGCGCCTACAATGATCTTAACTTTATCCCTTATGCCGTCTTTTGAAAAAGCCTTTACTATATTCCGCATTGTATCTATGGTATTGGTAAGTGCAGCACTCATAGCTAAAATATCAGGTTTGTTTTTTCTAACTGCCTCTATAAACTTTTCCTTTGAAACATCCACACCTAAATCGATTACTTCAAATCCATTGGCTTCAAGCATACCTTTAAAAATATCCTTGCCAATATCATGGATATCACCTTCTACCGTCCCTAAAACCACTTTTCCCAATCCCTTATGCTTATTTTGGAGAAAATATTCTTTCATTTTGTCCAATTCTAAAATTTTTCTAAAAATAAGTCCAGAAAATATAAGATCCGCTATATAATAGTCTTTACTTTCATATAATTTCCCTACTTTTTCCATGCCATCATTGACAGTTTCAAGCAGGGTTACAGGATCTATTCCCCTATTCAAAGCTTCATTGGCCAAATTTACCACCTTTTCTTCATCCAGCTGTTCCACATATTTCACAATCAACTTTTTTAATTCCGCGAGGTTATCCATTTCATCCACCATCAATCCTTTTCATTCTAATTACAATATTAAAAGTGGAAAATATTTTTGTCAATACTAAGTTATCTCTATAATATACGGCCCCGGTTTTTCAAAAACAATTCTAATACATACAAATTAATAATTTTAAAGCTGCAATCTCAGTTTTTGACAAAAGAGAGCCGCAGCTTTAAAATAACGTTGCTACATCAATAAATTAAGAACAAATATAAACATCATTTCCTCATACTTTTGCATTTTAGGGGCCATTTCACTTTCAACATTTTCATTAATCCCAGAATGTCCTGCCTTATACTGTTCCCATGTTTTATAATACTCTGTCTTCATATTATATTCCTCCTAATAATCAGCATTTTTAGCTACATATTCCAGAACCGCCTGCAGATTTTCAATTTTAATGCTATCTGCGGTTATAATGGCTTTGTCAAATCCAAACATATACTTTCCACCTGGTGCAAGGATATCTACAAGTTCCTTGGCTTTGTCTATGCACTCCTGTTTTGTTCCCGTCTTCAACATAGAAATCGGATAAAAACCTGTAAGAATATGCTTTTTCCCCAGTTTTTCCTTCATAAACTTAGGATCTCCGTATTCAAACCACATTCTAGTATTTTCAGGAAGTTCATAGAGATAATCCACATAACGTGTCCAGTCATTTTCAACAAACAGCAGAGAAGGCTGTCCTGCTGCAGCAAGCTCTTCAACTTCCCTTTTAAAACTCGGCCAGTACAATTTTTCAAAATCCTTAGTGCGGATATACGGTGCCATGTGCAGGGGAATAAAGGTACCAGCATATTTTGAAGGAGATGCAGGTATCCCGCCCTTTACCAATATTGGGGTTACAGCTTCGCAGGCTGCCGCCACCTTGTCAGGACGTCTTCTTATGTCGCCTGTCATGCCCTTAAATCCTCTCAACTGATCTGACATGAAATCAAAGGGAGCTTCAATAAAGCCATTGGTATTTCCAAAAGAAGAATAACCATATTTTTCAATCAGTTTTTCATAGATTACAGTCACATTGTTTAATTCATCATAAAATGCCTTAAAAGCTTTCGCCATTACAAGAGATCTCTGAACGGGATCTGTATTTAGTTCGGTATAGATTCTGGGCAGTACTTTTTCCATAATGCAATTATAGGGCGATTTAATAAATTCGTCGTATTCCCCGGCTTCAAGGCCGCTCACTTCCGGATGCTGCAAAAATCCACTGGAACTCATTATAAAATTTCTTGCCCCTAACATTTTATAATATACTGGAAATCTAAGAGCCTGTACAGGGAGTACGTCTGAAATAAAATTCTTACATATTTTTTCAAATATCTCACCTAGCATGGAAGTGTCCCACTGTGCCTTAGCTAAGTCCTTACCTGCATACTGTATGGAAAACTCAAGAGGAAAATTCACACTTATAGGCACTCTCTTTGGAATCTTTCCATCAAACAGATCTTTGAACAATTGAGTTCTTTCTTCCTGCAATTTTTTAATGTCCGCCATTTAACTCACCCACCTTAAACAAGTTTTTACACCTTCCGCAGCATTTGTATTATAGGAATCAGCACCTACATACTCACAAGCTTCCTTTGTGACAGCATTTCCGCCTATGACTATCTTTATCTTGTCCCTTATATTTTCTTTCTTAAATTCGTCTATTATCTGTTTCATGGAATCAATGGCAAGGGTAAGAACTCCGCTCATTCCAACAATCTGGGGATGTACTTCCCTTATCTTGCCTATAAAAGCCGAGGCAGATTGATCTATGCCTATGTCATACACTTCAAACCCTGCAGCCTCCACCATGCTCTTGAATATATTCTTACCTATGTCATGCAGATCTCCCTTTACCGTACCCAAAACAATAGTGCCAACTTTCTTGGAATTTCCAGAGCCTATGACAGGTTTCAAAATATCAATGGCATTGTTCAAAAGTTCTCCTGCAAAAATCAGATCCCCTACGAAATACTCACCCTTGTCAAACAGATCGCCTACTATTCCCATGCCATTCTGGCACGCATTTACAACTTTCTGAGCTTCCTCTTCCTTTGGATTTGAACTCACAAATTCCTTTACCATTTCATAAACTTTGTCTTCATCCAAATCCCCTACTGACTGTGTCAATAATTTATAATCCATATCTAATCCCCCTATAATTTGTAATTTGTGTTAGTGCATTAACATATCAAAAAATATTTTAGAGTTTTTGCCTGTCCCTTACAGGCCCAATTTTATTCTTCCTATAGGCATTTGAAAACTTTCTACAGTATTTATCATTTCCCATAAGTGCCTCAGCTGCATAAAGTGCTGTCATTATCCCCCTGTTGCAGGGATCCATAATTGCAGAATCCATACCCATAAAAGTGGCAATAGTCAGAAAATTTTGATTTACATATTTTCTAAGCGGCATTCCAAAAGAAATATTGCTCAATCCCGAAGTGATTTTCACAGTAGGATACATGGACTTTATAGATTTCATGGCTTCAATAAAATTAAGCAGAGAAGTGTTTTGTGTGGAAAGTGCCATAACAAGCGGATCTATGTGGATTCTATCAGGTTTTATATCATATTTTTGTGCTTCTTCCACCAAATCCCTGGCTATGTTCACTTTGGTTTTCACATCGGAAGGAATACCGTTATTGTCACAGGTAAGTGCAATTATCTGCCAATCCGTTCCCTTGATCATAGGATATAGGACACTGCATTTATCACCTTCTTTCGATACAGAATTTATTATTCCAGGTTTTTTGGCATACTTAAAAACCGATTTAATGGTCCTGGGATTCGGGCTATCTATAGACAGAGGCTTATTTACAACATCTTGTACAACATCCATGAGCCATTTCAATGTTTCAAGTTCTACTTCCGGGGAAGTACCTGCACACACGTCAATATAATCTGCTCCGTCTTCTGCCTGCTGAATTGCCCTGTTTCTAATAAATTCTTCATCTTTGTTTTCTATTGCCTTTTTTACACTCGGAATTGTTCCATTGATCTTTTCTCCAATAATAATCACTTTAACCCCCCATTTCAAAGTAACAATGTAATAATAAAATTTTTAATTTCCACATCATATCTTTCAAAAACTGGCTTCATATAGATTCCCTCATTTTTTCGAACTGGTTGTGCCCTTTCATCACATGTCTTTTTATATGTTTCCCAGCTTTGAAAATATTTACTTTCCATTTCTTTTTCTCCCCCTCAATATATACCATAGGTACGATATGTCTCCAAAACAGCAAGTAAATTATCGACGTTTACACTATCCACAGTAATGATATTCTTATCAAGATCAAAGAAATATTTTCCTCCCGGTGCAAGAATATCTATGAGTTCCTTTGCTTTGTCAATACACTGTTGTTTTGTACCGGTTTTCAATAGTCCTAAAGGATAAAGGCCTGTAATAATATGTTGTTTACCCAACTTCCCCTTTATTTCCTTCGGATCTCCATATTCAAAACGTAAAATCGTATTCTCTGGCAAATCATAAAGTGAATCAAGAAATCTTGACCAATCCTGCTCGAGAAAAAGATAAGATTTCCCACCAGCAGCAGCAATGCCATCCACCATACGTTTAAAAGTCGGATAATAAATTTTTTCATAATCCCTGTTTCTCATATAAGGCGGCATATGCAATGGAATAAAAGTATAGTTATAGATTGACGGTTGTGCTGGTATACCTCGCTCCAGCATAGTGTCATAAACTGCTTCACAAGCTTCAATAAGCTCTTTAGGTTTTCTTCGTATATCCAGGCTGATTTCTTTAAATCCCCGAAGCTGATCTGCAATAAAATCCATAGGAGCTGCGGTCATGGCAGAAGATTGCGGAGGAGCCTGATATTTTCCATATTCTTTTTCAAGATTTGGAATAACTACACCATTCAAAAAACCCACCGTATCACAATAAGCTTTATAAGCCTTCGCCAATATTAAGGAACGATTAACCGGATCCGTGTCAAGTGCCGAATAGATCCTCGGAAGAATGGTTTCCAAAATAAAATCCATGGGAGATTTAATAAAAGCTCCATATTCATCAGAATGCATAGCTGATATTTCCGGATGCTGCAGAAATCCATTGGAACCCATTACAAAATTCTTGGCACCCAACAACCTATAAAATACTGGAAATCTTATGAGATCACGTATTGGAAAAACATCTGAGTAAAAGTCGTCTGCAACTTTCCTAAATGCACCCTCTAGTAACTCTGGATTCCACTGTGCTTTCAAAATATCAATTCCATAATATTTGATGGCAAATTCTACTGTAACACATGCTGCAATAGGTATTCTTTTTGGAACTTTTCCCTCATATAAACTATTGAAAATTTCCTGTCTTTCCTGCTGTAGCATTTTATTATATTTCCCCATATTAAATTTCCCCCTATATTTATATATACTGAGATTATAGTAAATCATGTATATACAGGTTATTTATATGTTATTTTAATTATAGGTGGATTTTTATGTTTTGTCAACGATTTCAATAAAACATTTCAAATCTTCAGAATAATATAATTATAGGCCATATCAAATTTTACCCTAATTCAGAGTAATTCATGATACGACCTTAAAATATGTAAAACTATTTTTTATTTTTTTTATTGCCGTTATTGTTGTTACTGTCCTTACTGCGGTTTACCCTGTTGGGCTTAGCCTTAGGTCTTATTTTTATATCTTTTTTATTTTTTTTGCTTTTACTATATATAGCACCGCTGTTTAGATCCAAAAACCACAGGAAAAAAATTAAAAATGCAGCAGCAAATATATACTGCCATACCGTCCCATTCATATTATATCTGAAAGAAGCTGCCACAGCAGGCGGTAAAATAAAGGATGCTATGGATAGAGCAAGAATCAGCCACTTATTAGGATTAAGTTTACATAATACATGGGATTTTAAAAAATTATATACTACTAAAAATATTATTGCGATAAATATTATCTGCAATAGTACATTTAACCACAAAGGCATTTCATTACCCCCTTAAATTTGTCTGTCCTTTATATTATCTTATATTTTACATATTATATCAATACCCTTTAATGATAAAAAATGTACAATTGCCCGTAAACAGCTTATAACATAAATCAAAATAAAAGGCGATCCATCACACCACCTATAGGTAGGCAACTTCTCGCCGATTATGTTAAAACAAATAAGTTTTCCCGGGTTTTCTTGTAAATACAGTTACATCATCAATTTCCTTCTGCTGGCATACAAATCTGGTCATTCTTTCCACTCCGAAACCAGCTCCTGCAGTCTTGGGAATTTTCCCTTCCTTTGCGAGCTGAATATAGTTTCTAAAGGCATTTCCATCCATATGGGCTTCTTTCATTCGGGTGAGTATCCTGTCATATTTATACTCTCTTTCTCCACCGCTCAAACCTTCTATATACCCGTAGGGCCATATCAAATCATAATTTCTATAATTTCCAGGCTTTTCTAGATCTTCAGCATCATAAAATTCTCTTTTATGGTTTATAATCCAGAAAGGCTGAGTTGCTTTGGCCGATGCTGTTTCTTCAAAATCATCGCCATATTTTGCCTGAAGTTCCTGTGTTGTATACTTTTTAAAGGGCACAGTTACATCCAAATGTGATGTTCCGATTCCAAGAGCTTTAAACTCATCTGCACATTCTTTTTTTATATAATTAAATACATATTTGACAAGTCCCTCCTGAAATTTAAATATGTCATCCATAGTGGCACCTTTAAATTCGAAATCAATTTGTGTGAATTCAAATAAATGTCTCTTGTCTTCCTTTTCTTCCTGTTCGAATCTTACATTAGGCGATACTATATATATTTTATCAAGATAAGGACTGGATAAAATTATTTGTTTGTGGAATATCATTGATCTTGTTATATCGAACTTTTGTCCTTCATACTCCAATTCACATTCTTCCACATCATGATTCAACGGATCCGTAATCGGTGCTATCATAATAGGCATAATCCTGGTTACGCCTTTCTTGCTCATGTATTCATCAACTGCTCTCAACATAACTTGCTGTATATGCAGTATATGGGGCAGTTCTTTTCTTCCTACTTTTTGCAATGTCTTGTCCAAAATTTTCAATTCCCTTTTTCTTTCATCTTTTAATACATATGTCTTCATAAATGCGTCCCCCTTTAATAAGTTATATGAATTTATTACTTATTTACTTTTTTATGTTATTTATTGATAATATCATAATACTTTTTTGAATATATTGCAATATTAATAATAAAATTTGTATTTTTTTATTAACTTATTATTTGTATACATCATCAATTAATAATTTATAAATTATTAATTGATGATAACGTTTCAAATTATTAATTTAACAAAATTTCTGGTATAATATTAAGTGGGGATTTAAGTAACAATAACTTAACTATAAACAAGGAGGGGATTTAAATGAGTTTAAAAGTTTCTGGATTAGATGATTTGGACCTTCAAATTCTCGACATCCTTTTAAAGGATTCCAGGACTCCTTTTTTGGAAATTGCAAGAGAATGTCACGTGAGCGGCGGAACTATCCATGTTAGAATGAAAAAAATGCAGGATATGAATATAATAAAAGGGACAAAACTTATAATCGATAATTCCAAAATAGGATATGATGTATGCGGCTTTATCGGAATCTATCTGGATAAAGCCAGAAATTTCAAAGACGTTCTCGATAAATTGATAGACATAAAGGAAATTGTTGAAATTCACTATACCACCGGAGTTTATTCCATTTTTATAAAAATAATATGCAAAAATATATCGGATCTGCAAGATCTGCTCATGAATAAAATTCAATCCATAGATGGAATACAGAGGACTGATACCATAATATCTTTATATCAACCTGTAGAAAGAAGCATAAATATAGATATAATAAATAATACCTCAAATAGTAAAAATTAATATTTTTCCTTGTTTTTATTTTTCCTCATAAATTTTATATAATTTGTAAATAATAATTTATATAAAGTAATTTTTAGATCCAGGTGGGGTTTGCTTATAAGGAATACTTTTCTCCACCTGAACCTTAGAAAATCTTATCCAGGCGCGCAGCAGTGCTTATCCCCCACTTTGAGAAATTGGGAATATTAGCAATGGCAGCGTTCGGATAAAATAAAAAGGAGATGTAAACATGAGGACATTAGACATTATTGCACTGGTATTAGTGGTAATAGGTGCTCTCAATTGGGGGCTAATTGGATTTTTCAGATATGATCTTATAGCATCACTATTTGGTACAATGTCACCCTTTACAAGAGTGCTGTATGCTCTGGTAGGTCTTGGAGGATTATATGCACTGTCGTTTTTCGGCAAAGAAACAGAAAATAACAGGCATACAAAAGAAATTTAACAATTAAAAAGTGGAAAGCTTCTTAAAATCAGCTTTCCACTTTAGACATTTCTTCCTTCAATCTATCGCTTGAGATTTTTTTTAATTCCTCTGTTCAATGTATTTTCATAGTCTATGAATTCATAAACATCTTCTGAAAACAAGTTACTGAAATTTTTCAGCTCCTCCAGTGACAGATCTTCAATGGATTTATTTTTATCTTCACAGTACAGTACAATTTCACCAATAACCTTATGTGCATCCCTAAAAGCCATACCTTTGCCTACTAAATAGTCTGCTGCTTCTGTAGCGTTTAAAAAACCCTTCTTAACAGCATTAAAGGTATTGTCTTTCTTAACTTTTAATGTGGAGAGTATACCGTTCATTACCTTCAAACAGCTTAATACGGTATCTAAGGAATTAAAAAACTGCTCTTTGTCTTCCTGCATATCCTTATCATAGGCAAGAGGAATACCTTTCATAGTGGTAAGCAGTGACACAAGTGAACCGTATACTCTCCCAGTTTTGCCTCTTATGAGTTCTGCAGCGTCGGGATTCTTTTTCTGAGGCATTATGCTGCTTCCTGTGGAAAATTCATCATCTATCTGTACAAAATCAAATTCTTTACTGCTCCACAATACAAGCTCTTCACTAAGACGGCTCAAATGCATGATCAATATGGAAAAATCCGATAACATTTCAAGGACATAATCCCTGTCACTTACACCGTCCAGAAAATTATCAACTGGTTTTCTAAATCCAAGTTCCTCAGCAGTAAAATTTCTATCTATATCATAAGTCGTACCTGCCAATGCACAGCATCCAAGCGGACTTTCATCCATAATTTCAACGGCATTCAAAATTCTTTTTTTATCCCTTGAAAGCATGTAATAATACGCCATTATATAATGCTTGAAAGTAACTACCTGGGCCCTTTGAAGGTGAGTATACCCGGGCATTATCACATTATTTCGCTCCCCCAGGTTCTTTATTGTATTTTGAAGTGTCTCTATATTTTTAATCACTTCACCAGCTTCTCTTTTAACATACAATTTAAAATCTACTGCCACCTGATCATTTCTACTTCTGGCGGTATGTAATTTTTTTCCAGCCTGACCTATTTTCTTTATTAGATTTATCTCTACAAAGCTGTGTATATCCTCGTAGTTTCCCTCTACTTTCAGCTTTCCACTTTCTATATCCCCAAGTATTGACTTCAGTCCTTCCAATATTTTTTTCCCGTCTTCCCGGGATAAAATATTGCACCTAGAAAGCATTTTAACATGGGCCATGCTTCCCTCTATGTCTTCTCTATAAAGACGCCTGTCAAATCTCAACGAGCTATTGAAATCCTCCATAAGCTTGCTTTCGGATTTTTTAAATCTTCCACCCCAAAGTTTCATAGTCAATTCTTTTTCTCCTTATCTACCAGGGACTTAATTTTATAGGGAAGACTGAATAATTTGATAAAACCATCTGCATCCTTCTGATCGTACAGATCGCTGGCACCAAAAGAAGATATGCTCTCATTAAATAAAGGGTATTTGGCATTTATCGACGCTGTCATTATATTTCCCTTATACAGCCTCAATTTTACCGTTCCAGTCACATTCTCCTGGGTAGCTTCGACGAAAGCATCCAATGCCTTCCTAAGGCTTCCAAACCACAGACCGTCATATACAAGTTCGCCGTATTTCTGGGATACCAATTGTTTATAATGAAAAGTGTCTTTATCTATAGTCAGCCTTTCAAGGGCAGTATGAGCGGTATAAAGTATGGTTCCGCCAGGAGTTTCATATACTCCCCTTGATTTCATTCCTACAAGCCTGTTTTCCACCATGTCCACTATTCCTATTCCATTTTCACCGCCTATTTTATTCAGCTCTTCCATCATTGTAACAGGATCCAGTTCCTGCCCGTTTAATTTTTTAGGTTCTCCCTTTTCAAAATAGAGCTCTATATAGGTATTCTCATCCTTTGCCTTTTCAGGTGGGACGGTCATAAAATACATGCTTCTCTTATGTTCATTTCGTGGATCTTCCAGGTCTCCGCCTTCATGACTTACATGCCATATATTTTTATCATTTGAATATATTTTTTCTTTTGTCGCAGTTATCTCTACTCCCCTGGCATTTGCATAATCTATGGCATCTTCCCTTGATTTTATATTCCACAGCCTCCAGGGAGCTATTATCTTTATTGCCGGATCGAAACTTGCCACTCCAACTTCAAAACGCACTTGGTCGTTTCCCTTTCCGGTACATCCATGGGATATATATTTGGCACCTTCTTTATGTGCTATCTCGACTAATTTTTTCGCCATGAGAGGCCTTGCAAGAGAAGTACCAAGCATATATGAATTCTCATACAACAAATTGGCCTTAACCGCCTTAAAAAGATAATTTTTTATAAATTCTTCCTTCATATCTTCAATATACACTTTAGAAGCACCTGTTTTGAGGGCTTTTTCCCTCACCTTATCCATGTCATCATCTTGTCCCACATCTATGCAGGCTGCAATAACCTCCAGATCATAATTCTCTTTCAACCAGGGAATGATAACCGATGTATCCAATCCTCCCGAGTACGCCAATACCACTTTGTCTTTCATAAACTCAACCTCCATTTATATATTACTTGATAACTTTATACAAAAAAGCTTTAGTCCTGTCTTCTTTGGGATGTGAAAATATCTGTTCCGGAGTTCCCTGCTCCACTATTTTACCATTATCCATAAATATGACCCTATCAGCCACTTCTTTTGCAAAACCCATCTCATGAGTCACAACTATCATGGTCATCCCGTCTTTAACTAGATCTTTCATTACATTCAAAACCTCTCCCACGAGTTCCGGATCCAGGGCAGATGTTGGTTCGTCAAAAAGCATTATATCCGGATTCATCGCAAGTGCCCTTGCAATGGCCACCCTCTGCTGCTGACCTCCTGAAAGCTTTGAAGGATAAAAATTTTCCTTGTCTTTTAAACCGACCTTATCTAAAAGTTTTCTAGCATCTTCCCTTGCTCTCGATTTTTTCTCCTTTTTAACTACCATTGGAGCTTCCATGACATTTTGAATAGCTGTCATGTGTGGAAACAGGTTAAAGCTCTGAAAAACCATTCCCATCTTCGTAGCTATCCTTCTCACCATTTTCTTATCCTTCGGGTTCAATTTTTCTCCTTCTACGACTACAGTTCCACTGTCCAAAGTTTCCAGATGGTTCAAGCATCTGAGCAGTGTACTTTTTCCTGAACCTGAAGGTCCTATCACAACTAAAACTTCACCCTTTTTAACTTTTACATTAAGATCTTTAAAAACTACCAAATCATTAAAGCTCTTGGTTAAATGAGTAGCTTCTATCATATATTTATTTTTATCTAAATCTGTACAATTATTTACAGCTGTATTTTCCATTTAGATTACACCTCCAAAATAAATTCAAATAAATCTACAGTTAACTGTAAACGGCCAATTTCCTTTCAAATATTCCAAATACGGTAGTAAATACAGTAGTCATTATAAGATACAGCACCGCTGCTGTAAGAAATACCGATATCGGATCAAAACTGCTGGCATATATCTGCTGTGCTGATCTCATGAGCTCAACCATTGCTATAGTGGACACCAGGGAAGTGTCCTTCAATATAGATATAAATTCATTCCCAACAGGTGGTATTATGAGCTTCCATGTCTGGGGAAGTATTATCTTCCTCATGGTTTCTCCATAACTGAATCCAAGTGCCTTTGCTGCCTCAAACTGTCCCTTGTTTACAGATTGAATCCCTCCTCTTATTATCTCTGCCATATAAGCTCCACAATTAAGTGAAAGTCCTAATATTGCTGCTGAAAAAGGAGTAAGTTCTATTCCAACAAAAGGCAAACCATAATAGAAGAAAAACAACTGCAATAATAGAGGTGTACCTCTGAATACCCATGTATAAAAACCTGACAGTGATTTAAGCACGATATTTTTAGACAATTTCAAAAGTGCTAAAAGTATGCCAAGAAGCGTTCCCAAAATCAAGGTGATTACTGTAAGTTCCATAGTCATTACACTGCCCTTTAGCAAAACAGGGAGTATATCTTTTATAAATTCTATATTCACTGGTTCAATCCATTTCCTTTCTTAAAATATTATTTGTATATATCTTCTCCAAACCATTTTGTAGAAATTTTGGACATAGTTCCGTCTTTTTTCAATTCATCAAATGTCTTTTGTACTTCTGCCTCTAATTTTTTATCACCTTTTTTAAACCCTATTCCCATGGGTTCCTTACTTAATTTTTCACTCAAAACATTATATTGACTTTTTTTATTTGATTTGGATATATAGTATTTTCCAACAGGTTCATCCACTACTACTGCATCCAATCTTCCTATCAAAAGATCCTGAAGTTCCTCAGTAGTTTTATCGTATTTTTTCACTTCTTTTATATTCTTAAATTTCTTAACTACCTGTTCACTGGTAGTACCAAGTCCCACTCCTACCCTTTTACCGTCCAAATCCTTTGAACTCTTAACGGAACTATTTCCAGACTTAGTAACTATAATTTGATAATTTTCCACATAGGGTTTAGAAAAATCTATCTGTTTTTTTCTGTCATCCGTTATACTCATTCCAGATATTATGGTATCAAACTTTCCAGATTTAAGCGCTAAAACTATCCCATTGAATTCAGTACTGATAAACTGAGCTTTTACTCCCATTTTTTTAGCTATTGCATTTGCCATGTCTATATCAAAACCCTGAAGTTTATTTTGACTGTCCCTAAACTCCATAGGCGGAAAAGAATCTTCCAGACCCACCTTCAGAACACCTGATTTTTTCACTTTCTCCAATGTATCCTGAGAACCTTGTCCATTTTGTGACGTATTACCGCTGCCGCCGCAGCCTGCCAACAATACTGCCGTACATATCACCGACAGTCCTATTGTTATTATCTTCTTGAATTTTTTCATTTCTATCTCCTCTTTTCAAATAATAAAAACTTTAATTCCTTAGATTAAATATATAAATAATTATACATATATTATTATAATTATGCAATACCTTTTTTGTGATTTTTTTTATTTTTTAACTTGATTGAAACAAAAAAACTGAAAATATAATATTTAATCTATATTTCCAGTCAGCTTACATTACTTATTAAATTTAAGCATTTCTATACCGCTCCATGGTTCCTTTAAAAAGTTCGGCAGTAGACGGGGGTGTGTACGAAATGGCATTTGCACCTGCCTCTATAGTTTTTCTAATGTTTTCTTCATTTTTCCCTCCTGTGGCTATTATAGGGAATTCAGGATGATTTTTTCTTATCTTTTTCACCAAATCTATACTATTTTTGCCTGCAGCTACATTTAATATTGAGGTACCCGCTTCTATTCTCTTTTCAATATCGTCTCTTTCAGAAGTTACTGTAACTATAATTGGAATGTCAATTGCATCTCTCACAGCTCTTACAATTTCATTAGGCGTAGGACTATTTACAACTACCCCCATTGCACCGTTAAATTCAGCATTAAGTGCCAGATTTATAACACGCTTTCCGGTAGTAAGTCCTCCTCCTACTCCGCAAAATATTGGCATGTCAGAAGCTGCAACGAGAGCTTCTGTTATAACAGACTGAGGTGTGAAGGGATATACCGCCAAAATTGCATCTGCGTTTATGTTCTTTATAATCGCTATGTCCGTAGTAAAAGCAAGAGATTTTATTCTTTTCCCAAAAACTTTTATTCCGCTGGATTCTCTTATGATAAGAGGGAGATTTATCATGTGATCCCTAAGTGTCCCTCTTATTTCTGGTACGTACTTTGCAATTTTTCCATTAGCTTTTTCATTCATCTTTATCTCCCCAAACCAATATATATTTTTTTTCAAATATATTTTACATTAACTACAAATAATATTCCATAAAAATTTCATGAATTTAAAATTTAATAGCCGATTTTTATTTTTATTTCAACATTTTAAACTGTGGTGGATACCGGGAAAATTTTTTGAGCTATTTTAACAGCTTCCCTGGCATCTTTTGCATAGTAGTCCGCACCTATCATATCTGCATAATTTTGGTTCAGCACTGCCCCGCCTACTACAACTTTACATTTAAGCTGATTTTCTCTCAAAGCATCTATAGTCTTTTTCATATTCGGCACAGTGGTGGTCATAAGTGCACTGAGCCCTACAAGTTTTATATCCCTATCCTTCACAGTACCAACTACCTTTTCTATATCCACATCCCTGCCCAAATCTATTACATCAAATCCGTAGTTTTCCAAAAGTACCTTTACTATATTTTTTCCAATATCATGTATGTCGCCCTTTACAGTAGCCAGTACTATACTGTCTTTTTTTATACTTTTCTTTCCATCTTTCAATATTTTTTTCTTTATTATTTCAAATGATTTTTTCACAGTCTCTGCAGACTGTATAAGCTGGGGTAAAAACACATCCTGCGACTCATACATTTTTCCAACTTCATCCAGAGCCGGTATTATATATGAATTCACTATATTTTCAGGCTTCTCAACTTTTAAAAGACTGGATGTAATCCTTGCAGCTTCTTCTCCCATACCCTCAATAATTGCATCATTCAATTTTTTATCGGTCTCACTGCATTTTACCTTTGGAGAATTAGATTTAGATCCATATTCACCTATATAATTTTCTCCCTCTTTGTCTATCCCAGTTAAGACCTGGAATCCCGCTATAATATCTTTCATTCCCTGATCCTGTGTGTTCATTATCGGAAGATCAAGACCTGCATTAAGCGCCAGAGCAAGAAAAGTCCTATTTAATACACATCTTCTCGGAAGTCCATAGGATATGTTGCTCACTCCCAGAACAGTTTTAACCCCAAATTTTTCCTTTACAAGTTTTACAGCTTTTATTGTCTCCATGACTTCCTTCTGCTGTGCCGATGCAGTAAGTGTCAGACAGTCAACTATTATATCTCTTTTACTTATACCATAGGAAGCTGCAGTTTTTATTATCTTACCTGCAATTGAAACCCTGTCCTCTGCATTATTTGGTATTCCATTTTCGTCTATAGTAAGAGCTATTACACATCCTCCATATTTTTTGACTATCGGAAATACAGTCTCCATAACTTTTTTCTTCCCGTTGACAGAATTTATTATGGGTTTTCCGTTGTATATCCTGGCTCCAGCTTCTAGGGCCCTTGGGTTGGGACTATCTATGTCAACAGGCAGCTGAACCACCTCTTGAACTGCCTTTACAGCTTTTTTCATCGTAGAAGGTTCATCTATTTCAGGCAATCCTACATTTAACCCCAATATATCAGCTCCTTGATTATCCTGGACAACAGATTGCTTTTTTATATAATTTACTTTTCCCTCTATCAGTTCTTTCTTATAATCTTCCTGTCCCGTGGGATTTATTTTCTCCCCGATAATCTTTATCCCTTTCCCTATAAAAACAGTTTTAGTAGGAGAACAGACTGCAGTATAGCCCTTTTCTCTTATATCAAGAGGTTTCATAAATTTAAGGGCATTTACAATAGATTCTATGAATTCAGGATCTGTACCGCAGCAGCCCCCAAAAATCCTGACTCCTTTCTTAGCCATGATTACTATATTATTTGAAAATTCTTCAGGGGTTATATCATAAACCGTATTTCTGCCGTCGTATCTCGGAAGTCCTGCATTTGGCTGAACTAAAACAGGGATGGATGAATACTTTAATATTTCATCCACAATTCCCTGAAGTTCAGCTGGTCCAAGAGAACAATTTACTCCGAGGACATCTACCCCCAAACCCTCAAGTGCAACTACCATGGTTTTAGGATCAGTACCCATAAGAGTTCTGCCATCCTTCTGAAAAGTCATTGTACAAAATACCGGAAGAGATGAATTTTCCTTAGCTGCAAGAACAGCTGCCTTAGCTTCATACAGATCAGACATGGTTTCTATTAGGATCAAATCCGCTCCTGTTCTTTCACCTATAACAACCTGATTTTTAAACAGTTTATACGCTGCCTTGAAGCTTAAATTTCCAGTTGGTTCCATAACCTGGCCTATTGGACCTAGATCCAATGCGACCAATTTTCCTTTTCTCCCGGCCTCTTCTTTTGCAATTTTCACCCCGGCTGTAATAATATCCTCTATAGTATAATCTGAAGAATTATATTTAAGTTCATTGGCTCCAAAAGTATTGGATATTATTATATCCGCCCCTGCATCCAGATACTTTCTATGTATCTGTTTTATAACTTCCGCATCGGTCACATTTAAGATTTCCGGAAGTTTTCCAGGTTGAAGCCCTGATTTTTGAAGCATAGTTCCCATAGCCCCATCAAATAACATGAACTTTTTGTCAAATTTACTCAGTAGATTTTTAAATTTCATTTACTCCACCCCTTTTCAAATACAATTTTGCATATAAAAAGCCGCTTTTCCCAAGACAAGGAAAGCAGCTTACAATTTCATCTATAAAAAGCAATCTTTCTTATCTTTCAGAATTAATTCTATTCTGCAGGAATTGACACCGATACGTAACTGCCGGTTGTCGGATTTCACAGGGCCTGTCCCTCAATCTCTCTTGATAAGAATATTTTAATATTAATACTTAAAACCAAAATTGTCAAATGTATAAATTTTTTATTTTTTTCATTTTTCTCTTGACAAGTTATATAATCTTCTGTTATGATTTTCTTAATCAAATACGAAACTTCTTATCCAGAGCGGCTGAGGGACTGGCCCTATGATGCCCGGCAACCTGAATGATCATTTCCATTCAACGGTGCTAATTCCAGCAGACATATGCAAAAGCATGTAGTCTGAAAGATGAGGAGCATGAAGAAAAATCTTCTTGTATCTCATCGGCAGGAAGATTTTTTATTTTGCCAATTTAAATAGAAGTTTCGTCCAAAAATGTTTGATACATCAAAATATGAGGAGGAAATAAATATGAGTGAAAAGAGAAAATTAGGTTTTGAAACTCTACAAGTACATGCAGGACAAGTGCCTGATCCAACAACAGGAGCAAGGGCGGTCCCAATCTACCAGACAACATCCTTTGTATTTAAAGACGCTGACGAGGCTGCAGATTTCTTTCAGCTGAAAAAACCCGGAAATGTATATGCAAGAATAATGAATCCAACAGAAGATGTATTTGAAAAAAGAATAGCCGCTCTTGAAGGCGGAAGTGCAGGCCTTGCTACAGCATCAGGCTTGGCGGCAATATTATATGCCATATTGAACGTGGCAAATACAGGGGACAATATAGTTTCTGCCAGCACTCTCTATGGTGGAACATACGAACTGTTCTCTGTCACTTTGAAAAAGTTGGGAATTGACGTGACATTTGTAGATCCCGACGATCCTGAAAACATAAGAAAAGCAATCAAAGATAATACAAAAGCCGTCTATGCTGAAACCATAGGAAATCCAAGAATAAATGTATTGGATATAGAAGCAGTGGCAAAAATAGCACACGAAAATAAAATACCACTTATTGTAGATAATACTTTTGGGACTCCTTATCTTGTTAAACCAATAGACTGGGGTGCAGACGTAATTGTTCATTCTGCAACCAAGTTCATAGGTGGACATGGAACTACCATAGGCGGTGTCATAGTTGATGGCGGAAAATTCGACTGGAGGGCAAGCGGAAAATTCCCTGACTTCACTACACCTGACGAAAGTTACGGAGGACTTGTATATGCAGATCAAGGTCCTACCGCATTTGCTACAAAAGCAAGAGTGCAGCTTTTGAGAAATACCGGTGCCACATTGAGCCCTCAAAGTGCATTTTATTTCCTCAACGGACTTGAATCACTTTCACTAAGAGTTGAAAGACATGTTGAAAATACAAGAAAGGTAGTTAAATTTCTAAGCAAACATCCAAAGGTTTCATGGATAAACTATCCTGAACTGGAAGGAAGTCCATATAGGGAACTGGCTAAAAAATATTTTCCAAAGGGAGCAGGTTCTATATTTACTTTCGGAATAAAAGGTGGATTTGAAGCTGGAAAGAAATTTATAAATAGTGTCAAGTTATTCTCTTTACTTGCAAATGTGGCAGATGCGAAGTCACTGGTAATTCACCCGGCAAGTACAACTCATGCAGAACTAAACGCAGAACAACAGAAAGCTGCAGGAGTAACTCCTGATCTCATAAGACTTTCGATTGGCGTAGAGAGTATAGATGACATAATATATGATTTGGACCAAGCCCTTGCAAAAGCTTAATTAGACAACTTCCTAATCTTTTTATATAATTTAATTATAAAAGGCTATCCCTACAATTTGATGTGGAGATAGTTTTTTTATTTTACAAATTTGAAATTATTTCATCTGTAAACTCGTCAGTAGTCGAATTCCCTCCAAGGTCAGGAGTTTTATGTTTTCCTTCTTCAAGCGTCTTTTCCACTGCCCTTTCAATTCTGTCTGCAGCTTCCTTTTCATGTAAATAATTTAACATCATAACCGAAGACAGTATAATAGCTGTAGGGTCTGCCTTATTCTGTCCCGCAATGTCAGGGGCCGATCCATGTGCAGGCTCAAATATAGCTTGATTTTTTCCTATATTAGCTCCGGGAACCAATCCAAGTCCTCCAACAAGCCCAGATGCCAGATCTGACAATATGTCGCCGTACAAATTAGGCATCACAAGCACATCATATTTTTCAGGATGCAGTACCAATTTCATACTCATGGCATCCACTATTACATTGTCAAATTCTATATTTTTGTAATCACGGGCCACTTCCTCAGCTGTTCTCAAAAAGAGCCCATCTGACAATTTCATTATATTGGCCTTATGAACAGCAGTTACTTTTTTTCTGCCATTATTAACTGCATATTCAAAAGCTGCCTTTACTATTCTTCTGCTGGCATTCTTGGATATTATTTTCACGCCTTCCGCCGTTTCATCATTCACCATAAATTCTATTCCCGCATAAAGATCCTCTGTATTTTCCCTGAATATGACCAAATTCACATCATTGTACTTGGATTCTACACCTTTATAAGTCTTTATGGGCCTTATATTGGCATATAAATTCAGCCTTTTTCTCAAAGTCACATTAACACTCCTAAATCCCTTGCCCACCGGTGTGGTCACAGGTCCTTTCAGTGCTACCTTGTTTTTTTCTATACTGTCAATAACCTTCTCAGGAATGGGAGTGCCGTACTTATCTATAAACGCCGCCCCGGCTTCAACTACTTCCCAATCTACATCAACGCCGCTGGCAGCTATAACTTTTGTCGCCGCCTTACTAACCTCCGGCCCTATACCGTCGCCGGGAATAAGAGTTATCTTATGTCTGTTCTTCATGAAATAAATTACCCCCTTAATTATCTATATGTTCAACTTCAAATGCTGCTCTTTCATTAAATTCAACAGTCCACCATATTTTATCATATTTCTCTGCCTTTGGGTAACATTAAACGACATATTATACTCTTTATTTTTAGTCTTATTCTTTACTACAATCACATCACTGTCAATTTGTTCAAACATATCTACCATCTCAAGTTCATCCATCACATCTATATCTTCATAGTCTTCAGGTTTTTTAAAAGCCAGGGGAATTATTCCATTATTTATGAGATTTTGTCTGTGAATTCTAGCAAAAGACTTGGCAAATACCGCCTTTACTCCCAGATAAAGTGGAGCCAGTGCGGCATGTTCCCTGCTGGATCCCTGTCCATAATTTTCTCCCGCCAATATAAAGCCTCCTGAATTTTTTCTCGCTTTTGAAGGGAAATCTTTATCGCAGGGTGTCAGACAGTAATTGGATAAATACGGTATATTGGATCTGTAAGGTAATAACTTTGCATTAGAGGGCATTATATGATCTGTAGTTATATTGTTTCCTACCTTCGTGAGAACTTTTCCGCTTATCACGTCAGTCAGAGGCTTTGCCTTTGGAAATGGCTTTATATTAGGTCCCCTCATTATTTTTACATTATCTCCATTCTCACTTGGTTTGACCACCATATTGTCATCTATTAAAAATTCTTTGGGCATGTCAATTTCATAAGGCTTTCCAAAACACCTTGGATCCGTGATATGGCCTGTTAATGCGGAAACAGCTGCAACTTCCGGGCTTACCAAATATACCTTTGCAGATTTAGTGCCGGATCTTCCTTCAAAATTTCTATTGAAAGTTCTAAGAGATACAGCATCAGTAGCAGGTGACTGCCCCATTCCTATACAGGGTCCGCAGGCACTCTCCAATACTCTCGCACCTGCACCTATCATATAACCTAAAGCTCCATTTTTAGACAACATATTCAGAACCTGCCTTGAACCAGGTGATATTGTAAGTGAGACATTTTCATCTACAGTTCTTCCCTTTAGAATATTTGCAACTTTCATCATATCGACATAAGATGAATTGGTACAACTTCCTATACACACCTGATTCACTTTTATACTTTCCAGTTCAGAAACAGCAGCCACTTTATCAGGGCTATGCGGACATGCAGCCATAGGCTCCAGGGAAGATAAATCTATCTTCATTTCCTCATCGTAGCCCGCATCTTCATCCGGCTCAACGCAGGAAAAATCTTTTTCCCTTCCCTGTGCCTTTAAAAATTTATAGACTACGTCGTCGCTGGGAAATATCGAAGTGGTAGCACCGAGTTCTGCCCCCATATTTGTTATAGTTGCTCTCTCAGGGACGGACAGCGTCTTTGCACCTTCTCCCACATACTCGAATATCTTTCCGATCCCGCCTTTAACAGTAAGTCTCTTTAGCATTTCTAGAATTATATCTTTTGCTGTAACCCATTCTCTCAATTTGCCCTCTAGATTTACCTTTACTATCTTGGGCATATTCAAGTAATACTCTCCACCGCCCATGGCTACTGCCACATCAAGCCCACCTGCACCGATGGCAAGCATTCCTATACCACCTGCCGTAGGAGTATGGCTGTCAGAACCCAGAAGGGTATCTCCCGGCACTCCAAATCTCTCCAAATTAACTTGATGACATATCCCATTTCCCGGTCTTGAAAAATATATGCCGTGTTTCTTCGCCATAGTTTGAATGTACAAGTGGTCGTCCGCATTTTCCGGACCCGATTGAAGCATATTATGATCTATAAAAGCCACGGACTTTTTTGTCTTCACTCTATCTATTCCAAGTGCTTCAAACTGAAGGTAGGCCATAGTGCCTGTAGAATCCTGGGTAAGAGTTCTATCTATTTTTATTGCAATTTCCCTGCCAGGAACCATTTCACCTTTAACCAGATGATTCTTTATTATTTTTTTTGCTGCGTTCAATCCCACATTGCATCCCTCATTTCTATAAATATATTGTTTAATCAACTAGCTCTCTCTTCTTTTTTTTCTACAATTTCTGGCATTAATTTTTTAACTAGAAGTTCAAGTTCATTGTTACCTATCATTGTAGTTCTTCCTGATTTATATTGTTCATCTACCCACAATTTTATTTTATTGACCCTCTTGTCTTTTTTGTCAACTTTATCGCTGTCCTTTAATTTGTAGTAAGTATTAATCCAAGCTGCAATTCCAGCATGCCCTGAATACTGGTTCACCGCTACCACAATTGGCTTTCCCAAAATTTTATCTGTGTCAAAAGCATTGTAGATCTCTTCGTCTTTTAACATTCCGTCCGCATGTATTCCTGCCCTGGTTTCATTAAATTCCCTTCCAACAAAAGGTGTCCTTGTAGGTATATCGTACTTCATCTCTTTGCTAAAGTATTCGGCCAATTCCGTTATGACATGTAAATCCATATTGCCCGTGTTGCCCTTCAGCTGTGCATATTCAAACACCATTGCCTCCAGTGGACAGTTGCCAGTTCTTTCACCTATTCCCAGCAAAGAAGTATTTACAGAAGAAGCTCCATACAACCAAGCCGTCGCGGAATTATCTACTACACTGTAAAAATCATTATGTCCATGCCATTCTATTAAATCAGAGGGAACTCCACAGATAGTCCTAAGTCCGTAAATAATCTTCTGAACACTCCTCGGAACAGCTACTCCGCCATAGGGCACTCCCAGTCCCAAAGTATCACAAGCTCTTACTTTTACAGGGATGTTCGCCTCTCGAGACAGTTCCATCAGCTTGGTCACAAGCGGGACTACAAATCCATAAAAATCAGCCCTGGTAATGTCCTCCAAATGACATCTCAGATAAATTCCGCTGTTCAAGACTTCCCGAGCTATGTCCAAATACATATCCATAGCCTCCTGCCTCGTCATCTTGAGTTTTTTAAATATATGGTAATCTGAACAGGACATAAGCATTCCAGTTTCTTTAATCCCCATCTGCTTCACAAGTTTAAAATCTTCCTTATTGGCTCTTATCCATGAAGTCACTTCAGGAAATTTATAACCTCTTTCAATACATGTCTCAGCTGCCTTTCTGTCTTTTTCTGTATATAAAAAAAACTCTGTCTGTTTAATTATACCAGAATTATTATCCAATTGATGAAGATAATCAAAAATTCTTATTATCTGCTCGCTTGTATAGGGTGGCATAGATTGCTGTCCGTCCCTAAAAGTCGTATCTGTAATATACATTTTTTCTGGAATATCCATAGGAACATGTACATTATCAAAAGCTATTTTCGGTATTTCATCATAAGGAAATATGTCCTTATAGAGATTAGGACTGCTTACATTATCCAATCTGTAATTGACAGAACTCTTTTTCAAGAAAATCATCCCCCTGGCTTAAAATATTGGATCTATAATTTTAAATGGATTTTTGAATCATTATTGTCTATTTATTTCATATGTATCTTCTACAGCCCTATATAATTTAAAGATCCATTTAATAATCATAGCTTATTTAATTCATATAATAACAAATTAATTATTATTGTAACACTTTTATTTTATATTATCAAATAAATATTTTTTATTTATTATAATTGAATTAAGTCTATTATTATATGCAATTACTATATAAATAGGATTTTTATCTTATGAATTGGCTTAATGAATATCTCCAGCAAAAGTTAAATTATTCATTCAATATATATGATAATTGGATATGATATAATATATAGGTAATATTTGCGAAATCATCGAGTGATTCTACAAGGAGGAATCAAATTATGCTAAAAACTATTTTCTTGTACTTTATTTTTATTCTATACATGATAGGTACAATAGCCAAAAAAATAAAATTGGAAAAAATAAAAAGTACCGGTAATAAAGAAAAAGCAGAAAATTACATATATATTTCTGTAAAAAAATGGGCAAATTTCATTCTAAATCTAATGAATGCCAGAATTAAATTAATAGGCAAAGAGAATCTTCCGAAAGTTCCCTGCCTCTTCGTTTCCAACCACCAGGGATTTTTCGACATACCTATAATTATATCTGTCCTTGACAGAACAGTGGGATTTATAGCTAAAAAGGAAATTACCAAGATAGGACTGCTCACTTATTGGATGGAACAGATAAATTGTGTTTTTATCGACAGGCAAAATATACGTGAAGCTGTAAAATCAATAAACAAAGGCATACAAATTTTAAAAAGCGGCCAAAATATGGTGATATTTCCCGAGGGAACCAGAAGTAAAGGGCCTAAAGTGGGTAATTTCAAGAAGGGAAGTTTAAAACTGGCTCTAAAATCCAAAGTGCCTATAGTCCCTATTGCCATAGACGGCAGCTACAAATTGAGGGAGGGTAACAAACACAGTGTATTAAAACCAGCTGATGTGAAAATAACTATATGTGAACCGATATATACCGATAATCTTTCAAAGGAAGAGCTTTCAAATCTATCCAACATAATAAGGCAAAAGATATCCGAAAAAATACTGCCATATTAATACTGTTAAAGGAGCTGTTACAATGTGAAATTTATAAAAAAATACCTAAATATAATAAGCATACTCCTAATAGCAATCTTCATATTCTCCGGCTGTACTAAAAATGCTGTCAATGTACTGAATTCAAAAGTCAGATCTTCCCATATCATAATTCATTACATAGATGTAGGACAGGGTGACAGCGAACTCATTCAGGTAAATGGCAAAAATCTTTTAATAGATGCAGGTCCAAATGAAGCTAAAGATAATTTAATATCTTATCTGAAAAAATATGATATAAAAAAATTGGACTATGTAATTGCAACTCATCCAGACGAAGATCACATAGGAGGAATGAGTTCAATAATAAAAAAATTTGACATATATAAATTTTATGCTCCTAAAAAGACGGCCAATACTATAACTTTTGAGAATATGATAACTGCATTGAAACATAAAAATATGAAAATAAATGTTCCAATTCCACAAGTCACAGATTTAAATTTAGGTAAAAACACCAGAGCTGAAATATTAGCTCCAAACAATACTGCATATGAAGATACCAATAACTATTCTATAGTTTTGAAAATCACCTATGGAAATACTAAATTCCTATTCACAGGTGATGCCGAAAATAAAAGTGAAGATGAAATAATAGCTAAAAATTATGATCTTTCAGCAGATGTATTAAAAATTGGACACCATGGAAGTTCGTCTTCCACTTCAACAGAGTTTTTAGACAAAGTTGATCCCAAGATAGCTGTAATAAGTTGTGGAAGGAATAATAAATACGGACATCCAACAAGAAATACAGTAAATAAACTAAAAAAGAAAAATATACAAATTTATAGAACGGACGTAGACGGAACTGTACTGCTAACAAGTGACGGCAGCAAAATCAACAAAAAATAATCTGTAATAGTTCTTATTCTTATTCCATAGCACAAAAAATCAGGCTTGCATAAAAGCCTGAAAAACTTCCCTGATATAATATAAATTCAAAAAATAAAATGGCTCCGTGGAGAGGGCTCGAACCTCCAACCCTTCGGTTAACAGCCGAATGCTCAACCATTGAGCTACCACGGAACAAATCAAATATAAATATATCCGGCAGCGACCTGCTCTCCCACAGGGCCTCCCCTGCAGTACC